>Ga0214923_10004224_pt1 | contig 17491 bp, 18 predicted proteins | sample LL1510_MetaG_FD_177993 | JGI IMG/M metagenome (GOLD analysis project Ga0214923, IMG submission 177993) | Freshwater microbial communities from Lake Lanier, Atlanta, Georgia, United States - LL-1510 | ecosystem: Environmental > Aquatic > Freshwater > Lake | place: USA: Georgia | collected... | reverse complement strand
TGTATTAGTTCCGATTTAATCTGACACATCACTTGAAAAGGTGAGAGTTTCCGGTTTTGATAGAAGTGCGAACTTAAAATCAAAACAAAGGAAAACTCTCATGTTAAATAGTAACGTTAAAATAATTAAACATAAAGTTGGATTACTGAATCTAGCTGAAGAACTGGGCAATGTGTCAAAAGCATGCAAAGTAATGGGCTTATCAAGAGATACCTTCTACCGTTATAAATCCGCTGTTGATGAAGGCGGTGTTGATGCCCTGTTTGATCAAAACCGTAGAAAGCCAAATTTTAAAAATCGTGTTGATGAAGCAATCGAGACCGCAGTAAAGGAATATGCCATAGCGTTTCCAGCCCATGGCCAACATCGAACCAGCAATGAGCTTCGTAAACAAGGTGTTTTTGTTTCTGGAAGTGGTGTACGAAGCGTCTGGTTACGTCATCAATTAGCTAACTTTAAAGACCGTTTAAAAGCCCTAGAAATGAAAGTTGCGAATGAAGGCATTATCTTAACTGATGCTCAGGTCGCAGCACTTGAACGCAAGAAACATGATGATGAAGCCTGTGGTGAGATTGAAACAGCTCATCCTGGTTACCTAGGTTCACAAGATACGTTCTACGTAGGTACATTTAAAGGTGTTGGGCGTGTTTACCAGCAAACGTTTGTTGATACTTACAGCAAGGTTGCTTTTGCCAAGCTATATACAACAAAAATACCCATTACTGCGGCTGATATCCTTAATGACCGTGTTTTACCGTTCTTTGAGCAGCATGAGTTACCCATGTTACGAATACTCACAGATAGAGGAACGGAGTATTGTGGCAAGGCCGAACAGCACGATTATCAGCTTTATTTAGCTCTTAATGATATTGAACATACGAAGACAAAAGCCATGTCCCCACAGACCAATGGTATTTGTGAGCGCTTTCATAAAACCATTTTGCAAGAATTCTATCAAGTCATGTTACGCAAGAAAATCTACATGACCATTGAAGAATTACAAAATGATCTGGACGAATGGCTTCAATATTATAATAATGAACGCACCCATCAGGGTAAGATGTGTTGTGGACGAACCCCAATGCAAACTTTAGTGGATGGCAAACAAATCTGGAAGGAAAAGGCTTTTAACTAAACTTGACCTGACAGACACTTCCGAAAAACCGGCAACTGTCAGATCAAGTCTGAGCTACTACAGCTAAGGAGTTAATTTCCAAGGCTGATTCCAGGCTTTATATTGCCAAAAATAATGGGCGCGATAAAATCGTATCAGAGTGATTTTAGTAAGGTAGTTAGGAAGCATTTTATTACATTGTCTTAAATTTTCATTTTAGGTCGCACTCGACTTAAACCCCCATTTACCGCTAATACTTGTCCAGTAATCCAATTGTTTTCTAAATAAGACATAAGAAAAGACATAAACAATAAATTGACAGAAAAAACTATTTTTGGTAATTTTCATTTTTTTTTGGGGAGCGATTATATGGAACGTAGAGATGAAGTAGACAGATTTAAAGGCATGTTAAAATCAGGAGTGATAGGCGATCCTCGAGAGAATACACTCAGTACATTTGCAGCCCTGGCTGCTCAATTAGGAAATGCATCTGCGAGGCAAATGTCTATGGTCTTTACTGCTTGCGGACAGGTAAATTCTCCTGCTGCACTTTTATCTTCAGTGGTTTTTAATGATGGCAGAATTAACCTTCATGAACTTCTCTGGGATAGCTCCTCATCAGTACACCAAAAAATTCAAGGGATACTTGCACAACATAACATACCACCAAATACCTCTCTCCCAGTCACCGTTGAGATCCAAACTTGCGTTGTTCCAGGAACAACCCGCCCTACTGATAACAACGTTAGTTCTCACATAACTCCTGTAGTTAAAAATACAAGTCCAAATGAAGTATTGGTAGCAATTGTCACTAAACCTACAGCTGGTCCTTTAACAAGTGAAAGAATGGAAGGTTTTGTATTACCTGGAAACGGATCTGCGCGATGTACTAATACAAAAGGCAATACTAATCGCAATACCGACATAGAAGCCATTCAAGTACCTACTGACATTGCTGAAACAATCCAAATTGAAGAAAAAGAACTTTATGAGCAGCTTATAAGCAGTGCAACAATGACTATTGTAATTCAATATGATGAAGTACAGAGAACGCACGTTTATAAGGCTCAAGCGAGCTCCCATAATCCTTTTAGGGGTGGTGGCGACGTTATGAAGGGTGGTGGCGGCGTTATGAAGGGTGGTGGCGGCGTTATGAAGGGTGGTGGCGATGCTACCAGGGGCTTTGCTGATGCTGACTTCTCAGATCATACGATTTTTCAGCAGGGGTCGTCTGTGCATAATCCCTTAAAGGAAAAACAAGTATCTGGTCCATTTAAACTTAAAGGCATATCTGTTTATCTTATGCGTCCAATCGTTCTGTTTACACGCGTCCCGTTAAGTAAAGATGAGATGGTGCTCACAATTGAACGCTGGAAGAGCAGCGCTGCTCGATTCACCGAAACATTTGAAAAAAAATATCCAAAACAAACGGTCCCAGCTTTTGAAAATAAATTTTATAAGGTGGTTTCACCACAGTTAAATGCTTGTCATCTCTTAAACCCAGAAATCATGGCAAAGACAGATTTGCTAGAAATGGCTATTTTATATCCCCATAGCATTGATTTTAAAATCAATCATTACGTACACATTCGTGATCCTCTTGAAGGCATTTTCGAAATTCATATAAATCCTGTCGAAACTGATAAATTTGATCCCATAGCGTTCGCTGCAAAAATAAACGAGACCTATGAAGCACCTATATGTGAATTCGTCCCCTGTGGTACCTTGGGTTTTAGTCATCAAAGTGACGCACGATTCTGTTTTAAGATGTCCTTAGACCTGCTCTATCAAAACTTGAAGCGGATCGCTTCGAATGCCCACCAACTACTTCACGATCCTCGCATACGTCAAGCATTGGAGGTTGACCTATCAAAAAACGATATTTGGATAGTAGGACAACGACCTCGGTTTCATAACATACTTTCTGGTTTTTATATAAATTTATCGAATGCACTTGGTTTCCAAGCAACCCACTTTAATAGAGGTACTACAACCGAAGGAGAAAAGCTTTTTAAAGCGGCATTATCAAATTGGCCTGGAATACAGTCATGCCAAATCACAAGAAGCACCCAAGAATACACAAGTAGTTTATTGGATGTGCAATTTGAGCTTAAACTTAAGGGTGAAGGTTCTGCGGCTAAGGATAGAGGTTCTGAGGCTGATGTCCAAGCGCTGATTAATCGGCTTGACCCAGAGAAGAAATACAATATAGTGATTCATCCTCGTAGAAGAGAAACTGACCCATATATACTGACGTTTGATGCAACATTTTTAGAAGACCCGAGCTTTATCCGTCATTGTGGGCAAATAATATGGGAGTTTTCACAATCAAGTCCAATCTTAAGAGACGGCAGTATAAGGCCACAAGTCCCTCCTTCGGCTTCTATTACTCAGCTTAAGACAATCATTGCGTCCTTAGCGGAATTACATAAACTCCTTTTACCAATTGAGCTTAAATTTGGAGAATGTCAAGCGATTAGTTTATTGACGACATTAATTGAAACACTTGAGCAGACATGCAAGATCTTAGAAAACCCAAGTCATACTCAAGAGGAGAGATATTATGCCGGTCTAGATATAGAGGCCGCAATCTTAGTCTTATCCATGTCTTTAAATCAGGCTTGTGGTATAGAAAAAAATATCGCAGCTCCTGCGTATACATTCTTCACTACAAAAGCAAGGGATATTCGAGCGGTGCTACAAGCTAATTCGATGGACCCTACCACTGCTGGTGGGTATCCTAACCTCATGCCTAAGGCGTTACAAGGGCCCTCTTCGCCAGGTAAGTAGCAACCCAAGCCATGCGTGCAAACAAGCGGAATAGTAATGGTGGGCAGCTACTTCCGCTGTTTACGCGCTGCTTCGCCTTGCGCGCTGTCTGCGTGAGTTGATCGTATACTTCTTCCCTTATTAATCGTAGGAGCGGTAGTTCTATCGATATAGGTCGTATAACTGGACCACTCATACGGGTCAAGACAATCGACCATTTGTTTTGTTTCTTGCCCCCCTTGTTTTGACCTCCTTGTTTCTGATTGTCTACGCATAGGATGGACTATTTTCCTTTGATTTTTCTGATGAAATAAGGAATAGAACACCAACCAATTAAGCCTTCAATCACTAAAACAAGTCCAACCACCATAAAAAAAACCTTGCCCATATTAATGAGTGCTGCGATAAACAAAATAGCACCAATGACCACACGATTCATTCTATCCGTTTTATCAATATTACACTGTTTTAAAAACATGCAATGCTCCTTATCAATGATTCTCTAATCTCATCATGACATATCATGGCCTAGAAACGAAGGGGTTCCTTTAATGAGGTTATTCAAATGGGTTGTAATATCCATCATAGATTTATTACCTTCTCTTAAATTTTCATTTTAGGTCGCACTCGACTTAATCCCCCATCTATGGCTAATACTTGTCCAGTAATCCAATTGTTTTCCGGTTGTAAAAGAAAAACCACACCCCGTGCAATATCCTCTGGTGTGCCAATTCGTTGCAAAGCATGCATTGCTTTAGAAGCATTAAGGGCTAAATCATTTGAAATAATATCCGCCGTCAGTGTTGTATTGATCATCCCTGGCGCTATCACATTAAAGCGCAAATTTATATTAGCGTAAGTGGATGCCGCTGACTGTGCAAGTCCAATAATTCCAGCTTTAGCAGCTGCAATTGCTTCATGATTAGCCAGGCCAACCAATGCCGCAGCTGATGAAATGAGTACAACAGAGCCCCCCGCTTTCATATTCATTCCAGCCGCATGAACGGTAGCAAATGCTGTCGTTAAGGAAGCATCAATAACGGCTTGGTATTGCTCTTTTGATGTAGTATGTCCACTTCTTAGTAACAAAGAGCCTGCACAATTGACCACCCCATCTATTGGGCCTGCCATTTTGAAAACCTCATTTACTGCATCAAAATTAGTTGCATCTAATAGGGCATTTGGTTGAATTTTGCTGTTATCTCTGGCTGTAGTAAATACATGGTTGCCCAAAGAAACTAGGGTTTGCACAATTGCTTGGCCAATACAACTGCTTGCTGCTATTACTAAATAATTTCCCATAAAATTTCTCACTTATGCAGTTTTTAATTAGATGTTTTCGCTTGTTTCACTTTCCCGATTACAAGAATGTGAAATTTATTCCATTAATAAAGAGCACCAGGGCTCTTGTTATTTATAGGTCGGACTAGCCTGCTTTCTAATCAAGTTCAATCGGAGCACCCTAGCCCACATTTAAATCCATCATCAAACAACGGTATCTAAAATGACTTCTTGAATACATTGGGAAAAAACAAAGGGGTTATTTTCTGATAGGATAGATATAATTCACCCTTCGATTTAATTGAACCTTGCTCAGTAATCGGTGCGGTAATTTTTGTCATGATTAAAAAAAGTGCGATCGGAGATATCCAGGCCAATAGACCCCAATGAGCTGGAAAGGCGAAGCCGGCAAAAGCACACCATGTTAACCATTCAAAAAAATAATTAGGATGTCTTGAATAAAACCAAAAACCAACATCACAGACTTGCCCTGAATGATGTGTTTTAAATGATTGCAATTGATAATCGGCAATGCTTTCAGCTCCTATTGATAGTAGCGCTATTGCGATCATTAGATAATCAATTAAAGATAGATAAGAATCAGAAGGTAGTTGAGAAATAAAATACCACGGCAACGATATAATAAGGACAAGTAACCCTTGGAATTGAAAATTCAGTAAAAAACCCATTGGCTTGGATATTTTCCATTGTTCGCTTAATTGGGTGTATCGCTTATCTACAATATTCCGGTGAATCCGCGTAAACCAAAGATACCCACCTAACCGAAATCCCCAAATTAATAAAACCAAACTTAAGAGTATTTTCTTTGTCGTCAATGGTTGGGTATAAAGGTAAAACATGCTAATGGTTGTCAAGCCAGATGCCCAACCTACGTCTATAACAGAGGGATTTTCCGTATAACGGTACCAAGCCCAAAATAAACTCATATGGATGAATATAACAATAAAAGCAATGAGAAATATCACTTAATTATTCCTGTTCATTTATATAAATCGAGAAATATATAAAGTGATTGTCGCAGATGCGGCACAAAGAGTAGTGCCCCATAGCCAATCTATAAAGGCCATTGGTACCGGCCAATCTTTGAAGATTGCAACACAAGTAAAATCATAAACACCATAGATGACCAAACCTAAAACAGCGCCATAAAAACAGGCATGGAGTAATACCCCTTTGGAAAGAGGCAGAACTAACGTCAATGTGGCGAAAGCAAACAAGGCATAAATGATGATAATAGCCCACCAAACAGGTAACAGACGCCCATTTTCTAAGCGAAGCCAATTGCCATATGATTTAAAATACATGTCTTTCGCTATAAATCCAATCCATGTCATGTCTAGAATGAAAAAAACGAGCATTGAAATAATAAACAGTTTTACATAAGTCATGATGAAACTCCTGTTAGTTAGGGTGTATTAAACATCCATATCACGGCATTTAAGTATCCAGCAAAAAGTAACCAAATAAAATAAGGGATCAACAGGGCAGAACTTAATTTATAGGCCTTGCGTGTGATAATTATTATTATGAATGTCAAGATAATAATAGACATCATGCACCAAAGGCTTGCCTCAATCCAGTGAAAATAAAAGAAAAGCGGCATCCAAGACCAATTGAGCAAAACCTGTATCACATAAAATACAAGGGCTAATCTTGCCTTTGGTTGATGCCGATGTTGCCATAGTAAATAACCTGAAACAGCAAGCATGACATATAAAATAGACCACACAATTGGAAAAACAATATCGGGTGGTGTCAGAATTGATTTATGCAAGGTGGGATACCAGGATATCACCTCCTCTCGTGTCATTCTTCCCAGGCAAAAACCTACCATTTGAAAAGTCATAACCCAAAGCAACATCCCTTTCGCTTTTATTGGCATGTTTAATCCTTGTTATCAAATAGATGAGCTAACCCTTCTTTGTAGGTTGGGTAGTTTAAGTGTATATTAAAATCCTTCTTCAGTTTAGCATTTGATACCCGTTTATTTTGGGAATAAAACTCGACTGCCATCGGTGATAGTGTGGCCTTTTCATAATCGATTTTTTTTAAAGGGGGTTGTTGAAGCAATAAGGACGCATATTCATCAACCAGATGATTCGGTGCCGGCTCATCATCCGCAAGATTATAGATAGAAACACCAGGATTTGAATGTTGCATTGCAGTAACCACAGCCAAAGCGATATCTTCAACATGAATTCTTGAAAAAAAATGGCCCTCCTTCACTATAGTGTCTTTTTTGCCCGCCATCAATCTATCTAAAATGTTGCGTTGAGGCCCATAAATCCCTGCAATTCTAAATACGTTCATTGCTAGATGATTTTTTTTTGCAAAGTCAATCCATTGAGTTTCAGCAGACAGTCTTAATTTACCTTGGTTCCCAAGATTTATCGGTTTGGATGATTCATCAACCCATTGTCCTTGATGATCACCATAAACACTTGTGGATGATAAATATCCGACCCACTTTATATTTCTGATGTATTTATTTAATAACTCGCTAAAATTGACCAACACCGGATCACCAAGACCCGGTGTTGGTGGCGTGCTAATAAGAATATGAGTTGTCGTTGCTAAAGCATGCTCAATACTTTTTTCAGAAAAATCAATCAGCTCGCAATCCAATGCTTTGTTATACCCTACGGCTTCGATATTTCTTGTCGTACCCGTCACCTTGGTATTCTTTTGTCGCGCCTTTTTTGTTATAAATTGAGCACTATATCCAAAACCGAAAATCAATAGATGGGGATGCATATTAATCCTTTGTTTCATGTTGCGATTTTCCAATCATTTTATAATAGAGAAGTGCTTGTTTTCTTGCTTCAAGATGATCAACCATAGGCTCAGGATACTCTTTACCTAAAACCAATCCTAGTTTATTTCGTGGCGCCATCCAAGGTTTATGAACCCACTGAACAGGAACAGATTTAAGTTCAGGAACCCATCGCTTTACATAGGAACCATCAGGATCAAATTTTTCTCCCTGTAAGACAGGATTAAAAATACGAAAATACGGCGCTGCATCAGCTCCACATCCCGCAACCCATTGCCAACTTGCTGAATTGCTGGCTAAATCGGCGTCAACCAAAGTATCCAAAAACCAATTTGCTCCTAAGCGCCAATCAATAAAAAGATCTTTGGTTAAAAATGAGGCAGTAATCATACGAACTCGGTTATGCATATAACCAGTATGCCAAAGCTCTCTCATCCCAGCATCCACAATGGGATATCCCGTTTTTCCCTCTTGCCATCGTTTTAAAAAGACCGGATTATTTTTCCAGGGAAAGCGATCAAAATTTGGCTTGAAATTATTCGTGGGTAATGATGGCATGTGATAAAGCAGATAATATGAAAATTCTCGCCAACCAATTTCTGCCAGAAAGCGATCTGCGGATTTTGTATCATAGTTCTTATTGAATTTCACTGTTTCAACAGCACGCCAAATTTGCCAAGGACTAATTTCTCCAAAATGCAAATGAGGTGAAAGTTTTGATGTGCTGTCTTTGGATGGTTCATCGCGAGAAGTGTTATAACCTTTCAGATTGTTGTCTATAAAATGTGCTAATTTCTTGGAGGCCCCTGCTTCACCGGGCTGCCAATAGTTCTTAAAACCATCAGCCCAGTTCAATTTTTCAGGCAATAGCTTCCAACTGCCTAATGATTCGGTTTCTACAACGAAGGTTTTTGGTTTGGTAGCGATTGGATGAGTGTTAGGAAGATTTGGTTCTTTTAAACAGGCTTTCCAATAGGGTGTAAATACCTTAAAAAACTGCCCTGCCTGATTAGTGATTTTCCATGGTTCATGAAGCAAGCTGCCGTTAAAAGTGTTCACATGCCGGCCAGATTTTTGAAAAAACTCTTTTATGATGGTGTCACGGGTTATTGAACAAGGTTCATAACAACGATTCCAATAAATGGATTCTATTTTGTAATCGTTGACCAACTGTTCTAGAATGTCGAGGGCTTTTCCTTGGCGAAGACAGAGGTTCAATCCAATTTTTTTCAACCCGTTGTCTAGCGAGGTTAAGCTATGATGAAGCCACCATCGTTGAGCTTCGCCAATAGGTGAGACTTGTTCGTCTAGAATATATAGAGGGATAACAACATCATGATTACAAGCCTTAGCGAATGCAGGATTATCTGAAAGACGTAAATCTTGTCGGAACCAAACAAGGGCATTAGACATTTTGTAACAACATCACGAAGCCAGAAAATAGTCTTTTTACATTTACGTTCGTAGGTCGTTTTTTCATTTGATTTTCAAATTTATAAAAAGAATTAATGATACTAATGAAACAGCTCATCTAGCAAGTTTAGACATTGGGCATCCCGAAGGAAAGATTCACTCGGGAATTATAAATTTCTTCGCTTAGAATATATTGTCTATTCTCTCAAAAAGAGTATTTTTAAACGAGATTTATCCGGTATTTCAATTTGTCTTAAAACCTGCAGCAGAATGTACTTCATTTGAATCCGGACCTCCATTTGCATTAGGATTTATATTTTCCTTCCAAAAACTTGGACTAGGATTCACCGTTTTTGAACGTTTAGTCGGTGGTCGGCTTAGAGTGATGCTGGCAGCAGCAGCTGGTAGTGCTATAGAACCTTGATTTTTTTCTTTCAGGGGGATATTCGATGTGGTAATTTTAATTTTGGCTCCTGAATCTCCTTCACAATTACTAAAATCAATCATAGAAGGATTGGGTTTTTCATATTTGGGTTTTAGACATCCAGGGCCTTCAAGCACATCACCAGAGGTCACTTGTGCGGTTAAAATACGTAGTCCTAAGCCCATTCCACCAAATAAAGCTGGTGGAATGATGTTTCTGTTTTCTTGTGCCATAGTATTTGATGGATACCCTTTTTTATCGCTACCAGATTCCCTGATATAAGCATTTATTTTTTCTGGCGTTGAAAAGTTCTTCAAAAACGCTTGGGGAAAGCCCCTGCCGTTGTCTGTAATTGTTAAGGTGATTGACTCAGGAAGTAAATGGATTGTAATTTGCATGATCAAAAGAGGATTTTTTCCAGCTTGATAGTGGGCTAATACTGTTTCATCCATTGAGTTTTTGACTATTTCAACAAAACTAGTCATCATAAATTCAGAGACTGGCGAGTTTTTAATATCAAAGATTTGTTTTGTCGTTATTCGACCTTGTGCAACAGCTTTATTAAGAGCAGCATCGAGTGTTTGTTCCCAGAGAGCGGATCCAGCAAGGCCGAAAACGGACTCTTCAAGTGTTTCTCTACAAGACTGATGCTCCTGCGCGTTTCTGTCTTTGTAACTTTTGATGTAAGGACCTAAATTAATGTTTAATCTGCTTGATATTCCATCATCATGACCCTCTACCGCTATGAAATTTTGAGGATTTGGTCCAAGCCTAGAATGATCAGCAGTGAAATTTGTATTTTTTCTGGTAGTTAGCATCATACACCGTATTTTTATGGCAATTTTAAAACATACAATATACTATAATAATAATCAATTATTTAATTTTAAAATCATTATGATCTATTTTGAGATGATATACGAGTATTCATAAATGATTGAACAACTTTTTGAATGCTTACGCTTATATTTATTAAAAAAAGGGGATATTATTCTAATATACATCTATAACTAAAGTATGAAAATGAGAGAACTGATAGGGAAAATATCTGCAAGCTTGGCAATTCTCTTTTCTATTTATATTCTTCTGATGATATTGAATATTGCTCCAGGAGTGGGTATTTTTATATTACACGAACCGTTTATCCGGTTCATCGCACAAGTGACTGTTTTATTATATTTGCTAGCTGCTTGGGCTTTTTGGCATATATAGGAGATGGGGATGATCAAAGTATCGGATGTTTTTATTTTATTGGCACTTGCAGTTTCATTTATTGTTTCGGCACATCTATGGTTTAGTGGGCATCACGAAGAAGGGATTTTTACAGCGATATGGGTTCCCTCTATATTAGGATTTGCAATTTATTTTAAGCTCCTTGGCTTGATTCAAATAATAAAAGGAGAAAAATAGATGGTTGAAGATATTTTATTAGAAATTGCTGTGTTCACTTTTTGCATGGTGATGATCGGCATTGGGCTAACTATTCATGAGTTCAATAAAATGATGAAGGATGATAAGAAAAGAAAAAAAAGAAAATAGTCTGTCCTGCCACAATGACCTGGTGCGTGATTAATCTCGCCAACAAGGCAATATGTTTTGCATCTGTGACCAATATGATGTCACTAGTATTATCCAATAGACTCTCGCTAAGCACTGTTCCCAGCATTTCATGCTTCCATTGAATTACATCTTAGACCCCTTCTATTTTTTTCAGCATGAGACTGCTAAAACGAATAGGAAGATTGACTTTTATCAAGCTTCCTCCAAAATGGATTTATCTTTTATTAATCATTGAGGAGCGTTCCTTGGAACCTGAACAAATGGAATGTGATGTTATCATCGTAGGTGCCGGGCCTTCAGGGTTGTCCGCTGCCATCCGGTTAAAACAACTTGACCCGAGTATTCATGTCATTGTTTTGGAAAAAGGAGCACAAGTAGGTGCCCATATTTTATCTGGCGCGGTGCTTGAACCACGAAGTTTAAAAGAATTATTGCCTAATAATTGGCAAGACGCGCCCTTAGATACCTCGGTATCTAAGGACTATTTTTATTATTTAACGGCACATAAAAAATTTAGGCTTCCTACCCCGCGGCTGATGAAAAATGAAGGTAATTACATCATTAGTTTAGGAGAGTTATGTCGGTTTTTAGCCAAAGAAGCCGAGCGTCTTGGTTGTGAAATCTACCCAGGGTTTGCGGCCTCCAAACTATTGTTTAATGAAAATGGCAGCCTGAAGGGCGTTGCTACTGGTGATGTTGGGGTCGATAAAGCAGGCAATAAAACAACCAATTATCAGCCAGGGATGCATTTAATAGCGAAACAAACCCTTTTTGCTGAAGGATGCCGTGGGCAACTGAGTCAGGTATTAATGGAACACTTTAAATTACGTGAGGGGGTTGATCCACAAACATATGGCCTAGGAATAAAAGAAATTTGGCATGTTCCTAAAGAGCAACATGATAGGGGTAAAGTCGTACATACCCTAGGGTACCCATTAGATAACCAAACATATGGGGGATCGTTTATATATCATGCCTCCAATGAACGGATATTCATCGGTTTCGTGGTCGGGTTGGATTATAAAAATACCTGGCTGGATCCATTTGCTGAGTTTCAGCGTTTCAAAACACACCCCTATGTCTCTGCCCTACTCTCTAAAGGTGAACGAATAGCCTATGGTGCACGAGCGTTGAATGAGGGGGGGTGGCAATCGACTCCCAAGCTAACCTTTCCTGGCGGTGCTTTGATAGGCGATGCCGCGGGGTTCTTAAATGTGCCTAAAATCAAAGGCATTCACACGGCCATGAAGTCTGGAATGCTGGCAGCAGAAGCCTGTGTTAATGAAATGGCGTCAACTTCACTTGAATTGACCACCTATTCAACGAATGTAAAGCAGTCATTTATTGATAAAGAGCTGTACTTTGTTCGTAATATACGCCCAGGATTTCGTTATGGTTTAATCCCAGGGCTTTTAAATGGATTCCTAGAAACCTACATTACCTTCGGACGATCTCCTTGGACTCTCTCTAACCATAATGATTATTCCGATCTAAAACCCGCCTCTGCCTCTAAAAAAATAAACTATCCAAAACCCGATGGGATTTTGACTTTTGACAAGCTGTCATCTGTCTATTTAACGAACACCTATCATGAAGAGAATCAACCCAGCCATTTAACACTGAAAGATCCCTCTTTGGCCATTGATGTGAATTTTAAGATGTACGCGTCCCCAGAAACCCGCTATTGCCCAGCAGCTGTTTACGAAATTTTAGACGAAAGTTCTAAACCTCGCTTGCAAATCAATGCCGCCAATTGCATTCATTGCAAAACCTGTGATATCAAAGATCCTCGCCAAAATATTGTCTGGCTAGCGCCTGAAAATGGGGGAGGACCAAATTATGTTGAGATGTAAATTGATAAAAGCCCCTAGAAATGCAATAATAAGGCCATATTATTACCAGCTGTAGATTATGCACAAAATTAAATGCGCCGTGATTGGTGTCGGCTACCTTGGTAGGTTTCATGCCCAAAAGTATCAACTGCTTGAAAACACGGAGTTAGTGGCCGTTTGTGATGTGAACAAGGAGCTTTGTGAAGCGGTATCGAAAGAGCTTCAAGTACCAGCTGTTTTTGATTATACAACCTTATTTGGCAAAGTAGCCGCTGTCAGCATTGCTGCCACGACCTCTGAGCATTATTCTATTGCGAAAGAGTGTTTAAACAACGGCATTCACGTCCTTATTGAAAAACCCATCACTCAAACAGTAGAACAAGCTAAAGAATTAATACAAATAGCCTCAAAAAACAAACTTAAACTACAAGTGGGTCATCTTGAGCGCTTCAATTCGGCACGGTTAGAGCTAGATGCTCACCTTGAAAAGCCCTTATTTATTGAGTCACAACGCTTGGCGCCCTTTAATCCACGTGGGACCGATGTTAATGTCGTTCTAGACTTAATGATTCATGACATTGATCTGATTCAAACGATTGTAAAAAGCCCAATCGTGAACATTGACGCCCAAGGTGCACCTGTTTTATCCAAATCCATTGATATCGCAAATGCCCGCATTACCTTTGAAAACCATTGCATCGCTAATGTAACAGCAAGCCGGATTAGCTTTAAAACCGAACGAAAAACACGAATTTTTCAAGCCAATACCTATATTTCCATTGATTTTCATAACAAACAATTTGCAGTATTTAAAAAAGGCGATGGCGAGATGTTTCCAGGCATCCCTGAGATTATTAGGCATGAATCCGTCTTTGAAAAAGGTGATGCCTTGCTTGAGGAAATAAAAGCATTTATTAACTGTATTGTTAATAATACCACGCCCTTGGTCACTGGTGAGGAAGGCTGTTCTGCTTTGGCGGTTGCTGAAAAGATAACCTCGCTTATCGATAATCATTTATTGGTCAGCTATGCAGCCAATTAAACGAATAGTTATCATCGCTGGGGAGGAGTCTGGCGATTTACACGCAGCCCACTTCATTCACCAATTAAAAGCAAATGATCCTACGCTTGAAATAACGGGTATTGGTGGGCGGCATATGCAAGCAGCTGGGGTTCATTTGGTCAGTGACATCGCGCGGTTTGCGGTGACTGGTGTATCTGAAGTGGTTCGAAACATTCAGTTGCTGTATAAGACGTTTAAGGACATTAAAATACATCTTGCGACACAAAAGCCAGACTTGCTCATACTCGTTGATTTTCCTGGATTCAATCTGCGTTTGGCAAAATTTGTAAAAAAATCATTACATATTAAAACCATCTATTACATTAGCCCGCAAATCTGGGCATGGAAGGCTTCGCGTATTAAACTTATTCGTGAATGCGTCGATAAAATGGCGGTTATCCTCCCTTTTGAAAAAAAAATATATGAAGATGCTCAGGTACCGGTGGCATTTGTAGGACATCCTTTGGTTGAAAAAGTATCTCAACATAAAAATACCAACGACATGCGGCTAAAACTTGGATTGCCTTTAAACAAAAGAATCGTGGCATTATTACCAGGTAGTCGCATGAATGAAATTAAACAGCACATGCCTGTATTGAATAAGACCGCGATAAAACTATGTAAGCAAATGGATGATATCCATTTTGTGATTCCTGTAGCAGGAACGATTGACCCTTTATTAATAAGTTCGTATTTTACTGATCCTTCAGTTCCCTTCACTCTGATTCAAGGCCAAGCCGTTGAGACCGCTAGTTGCAGTGATTGTGCGGTTGTAGCATCAGGCACCGCTTCTTTAGAATGTGCTTTGCTTTGCATCCCAATGTGCATTATTTATAAAGTATCTCATTTGACTTATATGGCAGCATTTACCTTGATGAAAGTGCGGTACATTGGATTATGTAATTTATTGCAAAATGAAATGATAGTCCCTGAGTTATTACAATATGATTGCAACCCTGAGGAACTGTCCCGTGTAGTACATACTTTATTGAATGACAGCAGCGTCTATTTAAGAATGAAAAGGCGCCTAGAAGCACTGAAACTATCGTTGTCAGCGCAAAAAGCCGACTGTTCGATTGCTGCTTTAATTGAATCTGAAATGCAATAAATTTATTCATCAAGAACTTGAAAGAAGTACTAGCGTATCATTTATCCTTCATGTACAATTAATCCTGCTTTCAAATGTTTTGAAAGCAATAGGAGAAAAATTTGTTAATTAAAATAAGGAAGTTATTATGAGCATTACTGAAGTAAAACCTACTACTGAAGTCGTTAAACAAGAAAAAGGTCTTCAAGATCTAGTGTATGATTTAGTTAGTCGCTTTCTTGTAGAGAATAAAAGCAAATCGGTCAATGACTTATATGACCTGATTCTCTCTGAAGTTGAGCCCCCTCTTCTGCAAGCCGTGATGGAAAAACGTCGTGGTAATCAGCTACAGGCTGCAAAAATCCTAGGTATTAGCCGTGGCACCATTAGAAAAAAATTACTACGTTATTTTGGTACCAAATATTTTCGTTTAACTGACGAATAATTTATTACTAAAAATATCCGATTTATTAATTCCATGACCTAGATTGCTAGAAAAAATCCAAGCAATCTAGGTTTTTTCTTATGAATCGATTGATAAAAATCCCCAATTTATTTTGCCAATTAGCATACGGCGTGATTAGAATAGAACTGCCCATGTAAACCGAAAGGTAGATGAAATGGGAGGTGTATTTCTGCAACTAATTTCATAGAGAGTGAATCAATAATCACTAACGATGATAATTGAGTTGAATGATTATAAGCGATAGACAACAGCAGGCCATCATCTTCTGATGATGCATTGGTTTTTTCTACGAATAGAGGCTCGCCGAAATAATAGTCTTTCTTATTGAAACTCTGAACTTCCTCTGTTTTGATATGAAACTTTTCTATCACTTTAAAAAATTGATCCCCTGGTTTTTCAACAACATTCGTATAAAAGAAATTATAATGAGAACCATTACAACGCTTATAATTGATTCTCGGAAATTCATGTGCTCGAAGTGAAAGCGTTCTGTGCTGACAGCGATTTGATTGAAGATCGATTTCATAGCGTCTAATTTCACCCGTGGGTAATTTAGGCTTGATTGCGCAAAGATTTGATAAAAATAATTTGTTGTAAGGATTCTCACCAAAATGACATATCAGGTCTAACGTTATCTGATTTTTTGATTCAAACGCATTGATGGGATGTAAACATACAAAGGGATCCGCTTCTAATTCATAAGTTTTCCCACTTTTTCTATTAATAACAATAAAAAATGATGTTAAATCGGTTTTATAAGACAGCGTATGATTGAAAGGCAGCCCCAACATTAGTTTTAATTTATTCATAACTAGAGGCGATTTATATAAAATAATATGATTTTTAGTGATGCTAAAGCTATGTATGTAGAACAATTGATCATCAACGTATGTTTGAATAATGTCACATGAGTGACTAGAGGGGGCTATTTTATAGACATGGTATTTATTGAACCTACCTATTTCAATGGCAATATTAATTAATTCACCGTTATTTGTATCAAAATGCGGATGGGCTATTGCAAAATGTCCTGGTAAACCACCTTCAAAATCAAAGAGCCCGTTGGTGTTTAAATTATCAATGTCGAACGAAATAACTCGGTTGCTTTCAGTCATTGCAATGTAGTTTGAACTAAGATAGGCAGTATTTACAACACAATTATCGTGAGAATTTCCTTTAAATAATTCTCTAATAGACAGTAGCATCCTTCTAAAGGTATTGTTGCTTGCATAGGTAGCAAATTCATTTTTATTTAATTCTCCCCATCTATTACTTTCAAGGAATTCCTGAGATCGCAAAAATCGATTTTGAAACACAACACGTCCCTTGTTGAAATCAAATTTTTTAAGCATGGCAAAACCATCAAACCAATGATTAAAATGCGTGGTTCCGACCTCAAATTGTGCAGGTCCGTTGCTAATGAAGCAGCCTGACAACCATTCTGGAACTTGGCCTGTGATAGAAAGATCATTTAGTATCATTTCTTTGTATTGGGAAGAAAAAGCGACAGAAAGGTCTGTTTTATTTTTTATCATCGCGGTATGAATTTTTATATAAGGATAACATCAGTATAGGACTATTATTTGACTTTATAAAAATACGCACGATCGAATCATCAGACCTATCCTCTCCAGGTAGGAGCTTCATTCCCATGAAGTTAAGGAAAGGCGATCATCCCCGCGCAGGCG
>Ga0214923_10004223_pt1 | contig 17494 bp, 17 predicted proteins | sample LL1510_MetaG_FD_177993 | JGI IMG/M metagenome (GOLD analysis project Ga0214923, IMG submission 177993) | Freshwater microbial communities from Lake Lanier, Atlanta, Georgia, United States - LL-1510 | ecosystem: Environmental > Aquatic > Freshwater > Lake | place: USA: Georgia | collected... | reverse complement strand
AAGCAGATACCTTGGTTGAACTTGAAACCTTGCTGCCTTACAACATCAATCCTAAATTATTGGATAGTATGCGAAATATACCCGAACTTATCATGCCGGTGAAAGGGGCAGTTATTTAAGCGCTTACTCTTGAAGCTTATGCAACAAGGCTTCGAGACAGCGCTAGCGCCCTTCCTCAGCCCGAACGGATCCAGATAAAATGAAAAACTGCGGAATCGAGTTGATAGCAAGGGCTTTCAGGGAGGTAATTAACTATATCGCAATAAGCTCTACATCCATTTTCGGTGGTTTTGACTTCCATAAACTAACGGTATAACCTCCGCCACCAGATCCGGTGGGTTTAACTGCTACAGCGCCATTTTCTTTTAAGTATTCCATGTGTTTTTGTAAACTTTCACTCACCAAACCCCATTGAGAAAAACAATCCGATGCCTTGTTGATGCTGTTCGCTAGTTTTATAAAGGAGTCGGCCGTTTTATCTTGAAGCGCGTGTTGTGCTTCTGCCACAGCTTCTGCCATTTGTTTATCAATGCGTTCTCCACGCAGGGCATCCTGCTCCCATAAGGCTTGAACTTGTGAAATGCAATGAGAGGTGATACCGATTTGGCCGCAGGACGATAAATACCACTGGGGAGCCCAGGCTTGCTCTATTGGTTGATAGGAGCCTTGCTTAAAATAGACACCATTTGCGGATGCGACACCCGCGATGTCAAGCCCGGAGCTTTGACCATGAAATAGATTTTCTAATTGCTTAGCAAAGGTGTGAACATCCATATTCTTGAGCAGGTGTTGCGCTTCAAACCAACGGGCCATTGCTACACATAATGCAGCGGAGGCACCCATTCCAACACCAACCGGTATATTACTGGTTAAATGAAAGTGACCATTTAAGTTATTTATAGACGAATCTAACCATTGAAACCCTTGCTCAAGCACGCTCCAAAATAATAAATGGGTGTCAGCACCACAGTCTCCCTCATAATTTGCACTTAATTTTGATGAGGATGGGTGATAATGAAGGGTTAATTTTTTTTCATTGATGGGAAAGACCAGTGCTCCATGTCCTCTGATGACAGCATGTTCGCCAGCTAGAATCCACTTTCCATGGGTGAGTGTTTGAAAGTCATAGTATGTCATAATTGCCTATCAGATAATCTAATTTAAAACGTTCAGCCAGTTCTTGTTGATCGTCTCGATAAAGGAGGTGAATATTAGGGCCGGCATCCATGGTAACTAGAGGGCCATCGCCTTCCCGTTCCCACAGGGTTTGAAGTGTATCTAACATGGATTGGCAGGAGGGTGTGATATAAGAAAAAGGTAAAGAGCAATTTGCAAACAATTGATGCAAATCTTGAAATTCCCGCCAGCATATTTGAAAGGCATCTGACCAGTCTTTGACTGCAAAAGCATTGAGTAATAATTTTAAGTTTTCAGTTGCCCTTTCCGCTCGTGATTGATAAAAAAGGCTTGATTTTACCCGCAGATGCGCCTCTGAAGATGAAATGTTTTTATGTTTGCTACTGATCACGATGACTTGATGAGTTAAATGTTGATAGGGGATCTCAATGGTTTTTATAGTGTCTTCTTGCCAAAGTACCCATGGTGAAAAAAAAGATCGGCAAGAAGAACCTGAGCCGTGGCGACTTATATTGGCCTGTATTTCAATAGAGGGCATGGACGTTTCTGTCAATTCACTGAGGGCTGTTAACGCGCACATTGTTAATGCTGCAAAACTTGAGGCTGAGCTAGCCAATCCACAATCGCTGGGAAAATTGTTACAAGAGCGCACAATAAACCCGCCTGAGTAATTGTAAAGGGATTTGATATGCGTGAGATGTTTTAAAAAACGCTCTTTGCCGACGTTAGACAATTGAAAGGGATGCGCTCCAGGGGCATCTAGAGGTTCCCAGAAATCTTTTTTTCCAGGCAAGCTTTCCAGCATGACGCTGCTTTTAAGATCGTTTAAGGTATAAGAAAATGATGGGTTGATGGGAAGATTTTTCCCGGTGCTTTTTTTTCCCATGTATTTAATCAGGGCAATGTTTGAGGGTGCTTGCGCAAACCATTGCATTTTATTCTCCTAAGTGTTTAGCGGCCTGGTTCATCATTCCATAATAATTTATGCAGTTGAATCTGCATGCGCACCTTGAGGCGGTCTTTAAGTATCCAGTCTGCAAGCGTGGTGGCGTTTAATTGTTGGTAGCTTGGAGAAAAAAGAACCTCTACGCGCTCGGCTAGTTGATGTTCATCGACTATTTTACAAGCCCAATCGTAGTCATTGCGGCTACAAAGTACAAATTTAATTTGATCATTTGTTTTTAAATGGTTTATATTCTCAAATAGATTTTTTCTATCTTCGCCAGAGTCCGGTGTTTTTAAATCCATGATGATCATGACACGCTGATCCACTAGAGCCACGTCCATGGCACCACTGGTTTCTAAAGACACCGCAAGGTTTTCATCAGCTAATCGCGTCATTAAAGTGAAGACGCCGGGTTGTGCAAGTGGCTCCCCGCCGGTAATACAGATATGTTTGCAGTGATAAGAAGTGATTTCTTTTACCAGGTCATCGATATCGATGAGTTTGCCGCCATGAAACGCATAAGCCGTATCACAATATTGACATCTTAGGGGGCATCCCGTAAGACGAACAAAAACAGTGGGTAATCCCACCTTGACCGATTCCCCCTGCAGGGAATGAAATACTTCGGTAATGCGTAATGACTCTTTTGTTTTTTTCATCTTATCAAATTCTCAACCACCCAGGGCTTCCAGTTTCGCTTTTGCTAGCTTTGCAGTGGTTGTATCCGGGTAGTTTTTTACTACTTGATTTAGGCGTTGGATGGCTTCTTGTTTTTTTCCAAATGCTGCAAAGGCATAGCCGGTTTTCAATAGGCTTGCAGCTGCTTTGCTAGAGGATGGGTAGTTCGATAAGACCGTTTCAAAATGTGTGATGGCTGATGGGTAGTCTTTCTTAACCAGGTATAGCTCACCGAGCCAATAGTGTGCATTGGCGGTATAACCACCTTGAGGGTATTTCTCAGCAAAGGATTGCATGGCCGGCAGTGCTTCTGTGTAGCGTTTGTTTTTTACTAACTCATAGGCAGCCAGGTAGCTGATTTGCTCTTCAGCGGGATTATTCCGCGCAGAACTGGTTGCGATAGGCATGATCATGGGTTTTGGATGGATTTCTTGAGAGCGGTTCGGTGCGCTCTTTGGTCCTTCCTCGGCTGTTTTTAACATCGCTTGTGAATCGAGAGGGAGGGCTACGGTTTGATCGATCTTGTTATTTTTAGCGGCAGGATCATGACGAACGCGTGTGTCTAAATCCTTATAAAATGAGAGTTGTTGTTGCTGTAATAATTTTAAATCATGGGCTTGTATTTCTAGTTGGCCACGAAGTTCTTGTAACTCTTGCTGCAATCCTTGCAATTTATTAAGTAACATCGCATTGTTGCTATTGCTTGATGGTGTTGAATCAGTGGCTAGAGCACGTTCTTCCTCAACAAATCGAGGTTGATTATTGGCTTTAGCAACAGGCCGCTCATAAGCGGCTTGTTGATCATCAAGCAAGGCAAAGTTTTCGCTTTCATCGACCACCGGTGCTTCAGCATGAATGCTGAAGGGCAGAAGACTTGCGAAAAGGATAGCCAATACAGTACAACGAGTTTTTATCATTTGGTAGCCTCATAAGTTAATTCATCACGTCTATTTTGGCTGTGTGACTCTTCATCGTGACCAAGGTAGACGGGGCGCTCTTTACCATAGCTTACCACTCTCACTTGATTGCTATTGACGCCCGTCATTTTAATCAATTCAGCAACGGTGTTTGCACGACGCTCACCCAAAGCAATGTTATATTCACGGCTGCCGCGCTCGTCAGTATGTCCTGCAATCAGAACACGTGCGCCTGGATTGGCTCTCAAATAATCGGCCTGTGCATTAACAGATGCCATGTATTTTGTAGAAAGAGTGCTGCTGTCATAAGGGAATAAGTAAATTTGGTTATGTGGAGCTTGAGTTGTATACATTTCGCCTTCTTCTTGTCCTGCAAAATGCGTGAGTTTACCCAATCCGTTGGCTAGTAAACCACCATCAGCCCCATTAGCGCCTCCAGTATTTTTAGCGCAAGAGGCAAGCATAAGCACGCCAGCAGCGACCAGCCCTAATTTTAGAAAAGATTTTGTGTTCATCCGTTTTCTCCTTTTAATGGTGTCTTCATTGATAATAAAAAAATGGTAATCATCCGTTTTAAGCAGCTGGCAACAAGGAGTCAAACAGGCTACTTACTGCTGATGGCGTGCCATTGTACAATTATTTTAGTACTTTCGCTAGGTTATTTCTTATGATCCCGCCGTACTTCTTGAACCACAAATTGAGACATTTCTCTTGTAAAGGCAATAGATGCTTTGTTGGCAGCGAGGACACCACCGTAGGGGGTGTTAAAAGGACATGCGACTCGTTGATGAAAAATGCGAGAAGTGACGACTCGATTGTCTGGGATATGCGTTAAGGTGGTCTTAACGGTTAACTCGATGACGCTTGGTTTTACTAAATAATTTTGTAGAAGTTTAATTAATTGGGTGTCTAGACGATAATCCGCTTTGTCGACATAAGGGCCTGAGGCCACCGCATTAAAATAATTGGTTTTTTGTAAACTTTCTAAAATAAGTGGGTAGAGCATGTTGGCAGGGGGGCTAACCCAAGCATTATGAGCAAAGCTATTTAATTCAAATGGTTTTTGTATGTATTGCATCTCTTCTGTTTGGCTACCGGCCAGGGCTTCCGGGAGTGAAACAAGCATGGTGCTGGAAGATTTGCTATGAGCGAGCACGTTTGCACTGTACCCTTCTAATCGGTATTGATTAGTGACTGGTGTTGTGATTGGTGTGCAACTGGTTAAAAAACTTAAAAAGCCAATGAGGAGTTGTGGGACGGTTCTTTTATTCACATTTATTCTCCTGGTCCCGGTTTAGGTGGTGCCGTTCCGCGAATAATGACGGAAGGGTTTTGTCGAAGCTCAACACTAACTTTCTCAAGGTTTGCAGCAATCAAGTCTAAGCGTTGTAATAGGACTACCGCAGGAGGAATGGCTTGCTGAGATATTTTATCAATACTGTTTTTTCCTGCTTGCATGGTTAAAGAGACTTGCTTACTCGCAGAGGACATACTGTCTGCCATGCTTTTGATTTTTTTAACAGACGATCGTAATTCGTTCATGAGTAAGGGGATGCTTTTAATACTGTCATCAATGTTTTTATCATTTTTGGCAATGACATCGGTTACTTTTTGTAAATTTTTTAAAGAAACTTTTATCGCACGCGCATTTTCTTTGTCAAAAATACGTTTAAAGCCAACGCTTAAATCATTAATGTTTTCCTCTAATTGGCTAAAAAAAGAAGCTTTGTAAGGAATGACAGGGTAAGGTTCCCCTGGTGTTTTTTGCAAAGGAACCAAGGAAGGGGAACTTGCCGATAAGCCCAAATAGGTCGTACCTGTAATACCTTGGCTTATCAGTGCAGCATGGGTACTGATGGTAATGGGCGTCCCGTCTTCAATTTTTAATTGGAGTTTTACTTGTTGCGGGTCAAATTCATTGAGTTCTATTTTATCAACCAATCCTACTTTTACACCATTGTATTTGACGATGGAGTCTTCACTTAATCCAGCAACGGCTTCGCGCATGTAGACCGTGTAGTTCGTATAGGATTTTCTATCAAAGCCCATTGATAACCAAAGACCAACAGACAGCAAGCTTGCCGCAAGTATCAGTACGATAATGCCTACCAGTGTGTAATTGGTTTTTGATTCCAAGCAGTCTGCTCCACTGTTAACTAACCCATAGTTTAAATTTAACTGAAGTAATCAGCAATGAGTGGATGTGGATTTTTCATTAAGTCATGAATAGGTTCAAGACTTAATATTTTTCCATCTCCAATAAAAGCGACGCGATCACTGCACCGTTTGACCGATTCAATATCATGGCTAACCATGACCACTGTTAAGTTTAGTGTATCTCTCAGAAAAATGACCAGTTCATCAAATCGTCTTGCACTGATGGGATCAAGGCCCGTAGTGGGTTCATCTAAAAATAACAACTCCGGATCCATAGCTATGGCCCGTGCTGCCGCTGCTCGTCGTTGCATTCCGCCGCTGAGTTCCGACGGGTGCTTGTGAGCGGCATCCTTAGGGAGACCGACCAAGCTTAATTTAAGTAGGGCTAATTTATGCATGAACGGTTTACTGAGCGTTGTGAACTCCTGCATAGGAAACATGATATTTTCTAAAACCGTCATGGCTGAGAAAAGGGCACTGTGTTGAAAGAGCATTCCCAAGCGTCGTCGTATGGCATCGGCAGCTTTATCACTAATCGTTTCGATATCTTGACCAAAGACGGTAATTTTGCCAGCGGTAGGTTTTTGTAACATGAGGATGCTGCGCAAAATGGTTGTTTTTCCGCTACCGCTTCCACCAATAATGGCTAAAATTTCTCCTGGGTAGATCGTCAAGTTAACGTCAGTATGGACCCACTGATGGCCCAAATAGTTCTTTAAACCAGTAATCTCTATAATGGGTTTACTCATTATAAGTCCAACCAGCTGTATACAATAGAAAATGTGGCGTCAGCAATGATGATTAAAAACAACGCCTGCACAACACTTTTAGTGGTTTGGCTGCCAACACTGTCCGCACTACCCCCCACTTGAAACCCTTGAAAACAGCCAACAAGTGCAATAAGAATGGCAAAAACGGGGGCCTTATACAAGCCTAACATCATTTGCTTTAAGCCAACAGAGTCTTGTAATCGGGATAGAAAATCACTATAGCCCACATGAAGCATAAATTTAGACATGAGCATGGCGCCAAAGATACTAAATAGATCCGCCCAGAAAATTAATAGCGGGAAAATAATAAATAATCCCAATACCTTGGGTAAGACAATCAATTCAATCGGAGAAAGCCCCATGGTATAAAGGGCATCGATTTCCTCATTGATTTTCATACTGCCAATCTGAGCCGTGAAGGCGGAGCTGGTTCTGCCTGCAACGATAATCGCGGTGATCAGTGGGGCAAATTCTCGAAAAATGGCCATGCCAGATAGATAGGCAATAAAAATGTTAGCCCCATAATTTTCAAGCTGAAGACCCATTTGATAAGCCAATACCACGCCGATAAGAAATGACAACAAACCGATGATGGGCAACGCAGTAATGCCTGCATTGTGGATGTTTGCGACGATACTTGGACATTGAAAGCGCCGCCATTGCCCACAGGCTGTGAATAATTTGTCACTTAAATTGCCAATTAAAATAATCAAGCCATCAATTTGATTGAATTTATGAACGGCTTCTTTGCCTAGTTGATATATCATCGGATGGTATGTTGCGCTGGGGGCCTTGTATTTTAAGGCGGGCTGTTTGTCCACAACCAAGGAAAATAATGCTTGCTGATGGTCGTTAAATTCAATCAGTTCAACTTGATTGTTATTCTGTTTCAGTTTTTCGAGGCATTGAAATAACAAGAGGGCGCCAGCGCTATCGAAATAATGAAGATCCGCACCACTGATGGTTAAGGATTTATCGACTGGCAAGGGGGATTGATTAAAGTGCTCGGTGAGTGCATTGATATTAAGAATAGACCAGTGGCCTTCACAAAGGTAAAGATTTTGTGTGGCGTCGAAGGTGAAGCTTGCTTTTGTTGATTCATCCATCGTAATGATCATCTTAAAAATGGCTGGCGACTATTCTGATGTTACAACATTGTATAACGATAAAGTAGTGGGTTTGCCGGTGTTATGGTAGAATTAGAGCCATTTTTTCGATAGAAGTGGTCTGGTGATGGCAGAAGATTACAGCCAATTTGAAAAACGAAAGCAAGATCACATTGAACTTGCCTTAATGAATGACAATCAGGCGATTGAATTAAACACCTTTGATAGCATGTCTTTAATTCATGAAGCGCTGCCCGATCTTGATTTTGATGAGTTATCCATCGCATCTGAGCGGTTTGGTTTTGCCGTAAAAAAACCGTTCATGGTTGCATCCATGACGGCAGGGCACCGCGACGCCTTGAATATTAATCGCCATCTTATTGAAGCATGCTCCATGACTGGTTGGGCGATGGGCGTGGGTTCTCAACGGCGAGAGTTAACTGATGAGCAAGCCACCTTTGAATGGCAGCCGCTTCGCCAAGATTATCCAAACGTTAGTCTTTTCAGTAATTTAGGCATTTCTCAACTGATTGTTACTCCCATTGATAAAATCAAGCGGTTAACTGATGCGCTTCATGCCCAGGCGCTTATTATTCACTGCAATCCATTGCAAGAATGCATCCAACCCGAAGGAACACCGCTCTTTAAAGGGTGTTGGCAGGCATTGGCCGCCTTGGTAAAAGCCTTACCATTGCCGGTGGTGGTGAAGGAAACGGGCTGTGGATTCTCAAAATCTACCTTGATAAAGCTTCATGACATTGGGGTCTCGGCAGTCGATGTGAGTGGTTTAGGTGGCACTCATTGGGGGCGCATTGAGGGGCATCGAGCCGTTAATGAGCCCTTAAGGCAAAAAGCAGCGTCCACTTTTCGTAATTGGGGCATTGGCACCGTTGAAAGTGTGCGCAATGCCGTGTCTTTAAATCCACAGTTTGAAGTGTGGGGCTCAGGTGGGGTGCGCCATGGCTTGGATGCCGCAAAGTTATTCGCATTGGGCGCTTCAACCGTATTGTTTGCAAAACCGTTGCTCTCGGCGGCATTGAAGAGTTCAGAAGCGGTGGTTGGTCATGGCATCGATAGAATATGAATTGAAAGTCGCCATGTTTTGTACTGGTAGCCGTGTTTTACATGATCTCAAGGAGAAGGCATGTCGATAATTAAGAATGCCACTGAATTATTCCAAGGTTTTTCTAAATTAGCCCCTGAAGAACGTTTTGCCTGTTTGATGGAGTTAGGCGCATTGACAGCGGAGGATGTGTTTTTTTTAAAACAAGGCGGCGTTTTGGATACGAATTTGGCAAACAAATTGATTGAAAACGTCATTGGCTATTTTCAACTGCCATTGGGGGTGGCGACCAATTTTCAAATCGATGGCCAAGATTATGTGATTCCACTTGCAGTGGAGGAAACGTCGATTATTGCGGCCTTATCAAAAACAGCCAAATGGATCAGGCAAAAAGGCGAGATTACCACGGCCATTCATGGGCATTGTATTTTGGGTCAAATACAATTGGCAAAAGTACGCAATTTTGCACGATTTTCAGCGATATTCGAAGAAAATAAGCGGAGTTTGATCACAAAAGCCAATGAAGATGTCGCGACGAATATGGTCCGTCGTGGCGGTGGGGTGATGGACATTGAGCTTCGTAAGTTAGCTCGTACTGATGGCGCTGACATGGCTGTGATTCATTTGACCATGGATAGTTGCGATGCGATGGGCGCTAACATTCTTAATCAAGTGCTCGAGTATTTAAAGGAACCTATTGAGCAATTGACCGGTGAGTCAGTCAGCATGTGTATTTTATCGAATTTAAATGATCAAAAGCTGACAACTGCGAAGGTGGTCATCCATGACGTTGAGTCGGAATTAGGAGAGCGTTTGGAAGAGGCTTCTTTGTTTGCTGAAATGGATCCTTATCGTGCCGCCACCCATAATAAAGGTGTGATGAACGGGGTTGATCCTGTTTTAATTGCCACGGGCAATGATTGGCGTGCGGTTGAGGCGGGGGTTCATGCTTATGCTTCAAGAACTGGGCATTATCAAGCGATTTCTACCTGGCGGTATAAAGACAACACTTTGAAAGGAGAGTTGACGGCTCCTATTATTGTTGGAACAGTGGGTGGTGTGACCTCGCTGCATCCAACAGCCAAGATGTGTTTACGCATGATGGGCATTGAATCAGCCAATCAATTATCCCGAGTGATCGCGGCAGTCGGTTTGGTACAGAATTTAGGTGCAATTAGGGCCTTATGTACGGAGGGTATTATTCAGGGTCACATGAAGTTACACATCGATAATTTATTAATGGTTGCGGGCGCTACTGACGTTGAGGTCCCATTACTAAAAAAACGATTGCAACATTCATTAATTGTTAATAAGCGCCTTAGTCTTAATAATGCCTGTGAATTATTGGCTGAAATTAGACAATCATGAACTGGTTGATTCCGGCAAAAACATTCCTTGTAGGGGAGTATGCAGCCATTTGTGGTGCCCCAGCCATTTTGTTGACCACCTCTCCTTGTTTTGAATTAAGTTTAATAGCAAAAGAAGGATTGGAGGGCATTCATTCAGAATCACCAGCCGGGCGCTGGTGGCTGGCACAACATCATCAACAGATGGGTTTAAAATGGCAGGATCCTTATCAAGGGCTTGGGGGATTAGGCGCCTCAAGTGCTCAATTTTTGGGTGCCTATTTGGCCGATAGTTATCTGAAAAGAAAAATTCCAAGTCGAGAGGATCTGTTAGAGACGTATCTTAATCACACAACATCTGAAAAGGGTTTAAAACCGAGTGGTTATGATGTATTAGCGCAGTCTCTAAATGGTTGTGTCTACATAGACAGGCAGGGGGGCATCTGTCAGCACGATGCGTGGCCTTTTGAAGATTTGGCGTTTATTTTGATACACACAGGGAAGAAATTAGCAACTCACGAGCATTTGCAAGCAACCACGTTGCTTCCTTCAATCGATCAACTGATAGCGATTGTTCATCAGGCCAAAATGGCCTTTGATTCAGCGAATAGTCAGGCCTTCATTGATGCCGTGAATGCTTATTATCAAGAGTTATTGGAAATGAACTTGGTGGCTCATTACACCAAAGAACAGATTTTATTTTTTAAAACCGAAGAAAATGTATTAGGCATTAAAGGTTGTGGTGCCATGGGCGCTGATGTTTTATTGGTATTGGTACCCCAACAGAAAGAAGAAGAAATGTCTGCTCGTTGGTCCGCCATGGGTTTTGATCTCATCGCTCGAACAGCGGCTAGGTATTCAGGATCTTATTTGATGGATGACTCACGTTTTTTCAAACAATCCTAGCCAACCCAACCGAATTTTCACTACCGATAGGAATCGAGGCTATTAGGCCAATCACGTTTTGGAGCAAAATAAGTGTTTCTTTTGAATTAGGATCAGAGTCCTTCACGTAATACCAGAGATTTCGATAACGAATAGCTATTGCAGCATCAGAAGGCATTTTCTTATCCGCATAAATGACAATCATGCCCCTTAAGACCACCCCCCAATCAAAACGTTCTCCATTATGACGATAGGTATTTGTAACGAGGTGTTTGTCCTGATGCTCCTGTGGAATTTTAACGCCTTTGGATAGATAATTTAATATACCCAAGACTGATCGCGTAAGAAAAAAGACTTGATGTTTCTTTGGTTGGGTACTAAAAACAATTTGATGCTGATAAATTTCAATTCCTGCTTTGTTTAGAGCCTCTTGTTCTTTTGGAGTGATTTTTACTTGGGGCTTTAGATGAAAAGTTAATTGTTCAACCCCTGCTTGCTTCTTATAGGATATGATGAAGCCATCTTGTATTTGAATTCGTCGCAACACAGAGAGCATCTTTGAAAAGCGCATGAACTCGGGTTCATGCGAGGAGGTTGATCGAGCGGCACTGGTGGCATTGGGTGCTGTGCCTACTTCTTGCAATGCCAATCTGAATACGCGAGTAATACTCCAAGAGGATTCCAATAACCATTTTATGTCTTCTAAGGATAACGATCTTAGGAAATGTCTAATATATTCTTTGTTGTCCATGGGGGTGTAACTAATAATTGGATTGTCGCTATAATTGATTGATGCCGCTTCCTGCATTTGGTTTCTAAATAACGATTGAGCCCCTTGAAAATTTTGCAGTCCAAGGATCGAGGCTCCTTTATCTAATTTTGCGCTACCTGAGATATTCCCCACTTTTAATATCATAGGGCTTTCGTTGTAACGCAGCCTAACAATATTTAATAACATTTCTTGTCTGGAGCTATAGTCAACGGCAAGGTTATAGTTGTAACGGTCCATTTTTAAAAGACCAGGACCAATTGATTGGCAGCTTGTTAAGAGTAAGAAGAACCATGTCATCCATTTATGCATGCAAACCATTCCTTAAATTTTAACTATTTTTGTAACAAATTTTAATCACGATGACTTATAAAAATAACTTAAAACCAATCGGTTGATGCCTCTTTTTTAAAGTAATACGGACAAAACTATTTAATAGTACTCTGTTCATCTAATAATGCCAATAATCCATCAAAGGAGCGTGTCAATGAGCTTCCTTCACCCACAAAAACATAAACAGGACTTACACAAACCCCATTGAACAGCATCATAGGATTTAAAAATCTCAAGATACCCAACCCGCTAGTCAAACTATTTTTGAACAGCTCTATGGACGGACTATCTAAAATCACTCAGAATGAATTCGTTCTTGGTTTATAAATATTTTTGCGACAACAGCACTAGTCGTGGCGTGAAATTTCGTTCTGTCAAGAATGGATGAGAGGGCTTTATTGCCCTGCCTTGCTAGCTTAAGAGTTGAATTGGTTTACTAAAGGGAGTTCAGTCATGGTAATGGTCACTCAACAATGTTTTCAGCAGATAAAAAATTCCGACCCTAACCCCGCCGATTACTGGGTCGTTATGCAACAGCTTTCCGCGTTATCGGTTTCGAATGAATCGCGTGCTAATCTTGCAAAGCATATCGGGCCAGATTCTCATTACCCTCAAAAAATAATTGCGGTAAATCAGTTGGGTGCTATTTTGGCCGCACTTGATCGTTACCCTAGCGGATCCAGAAAAGACGAATTACAAAAGATATTGCAACGTGCTTTTATGGAAAAATCGCCCAAGGCGTTGCATCTCCACTTCAATTTATTGATGCTTCTGACATTTGATCGTCCTAATTCAATCGATGCTTTTCTGCAACGACTGCGTTTAGAGACCCTGAGCACACTAGTTAATCAGCACACACAGGACCTATTAGAGTGGGACGCGTTTGCCAATGCCGCTCTGTGTTACGGAGTGCAACCACTTCTTAAGCACAGCTCCTCTGTACATTTACTTGAGGCAAAAAAACAGAAAGACCTCTGTGAGGCATTTGAGAAAAAATACCCTGAGGATATTATAGGTGATTTATTTAATTGCATAAGACGCGAAATTGGTATTTATTATGGTTATGTTGGAGAAAAGGCTCAGGGCTTTGGCTCGGCTGACTGCCAGAACATAAAAGCCTTTCTTGAACAATTGCTTGGAGCCTCTATTGAGCATAGTGATCTTTTTAAATGTTATGCCAATAGACCCATTGATATCAATTGGTTATTTATTCACAAGGCGTTGTGTTTAAAACTAAGTCAAGGGGACCAACCATACCTAGTTTTTTCAACAGAAGAAAAGCAGCTTCTTGACATCATACACAACCCTATTTCTCAGAACGTATCGCTTGATACCTTGGAATCATTAATTTCAGCTACTCCAGGTGTGTTTGCATCGTATGCTTATATACTCTATTCACCGGTACTGCCTTTCATGCTTGTGGATATAGGGATGACGCCAGTGCAACAGAATAATCTGTTACAAATGGCAAATAGCTATCCACTAGAGCGGTCAGAAAATATTTATCGAGCCTGGGTTACAGCCAATCAAAACCAAATAACGACCGACCCCAATGCGTTAACACCACCGATTCAATTCGAGTTTTTAACCGGGTTGCGTATGCTACCATCCAGCAAATTGCAGATTTTATTTAGTAGTTTGTCTAATCCGGACTCTCTGTTCTTTTTGGCAGCAAAAAAGGAGCCTGCTCTTCTGGGAGAATTATTAAAAATACTTCCAGAACAGAGTTCCCATGTTCTCAAAGGTTTATTGGTAACACTATTGAAAAATAACCCCCAAGCGTTAATTCCCATCTTGGAGGTGGTAGCAACAAGTCATCCCACTATTCAACTCAGCTTATTGGGGGATTCTTCTTTCTTAGATAAGCTACTCATGCACGGTAGTCGCGATGCATTTGCTTGCCTGCTAAACGTCTTAGCAACGCATCCAGCCGATTCTCAAGCAACAGTATTGTGTTCACAAAAAAATAAGCTTCCTTTGTTATTGAAAATCATGCTCCATTATCCCTCGTTGTTGGGAACTTTTTTACGAGGGATGGGTAAACTGGTGCCCTCTGTACAGATGCGGTTGTGGATGGAATTTTGCGCGGGAGAAATTCAAACATTAGGAAAATTCCCTTTAAGTCCATTGGTGTTAGCAGCTAGGTCTGTTGATGGACCGACCCTTGTCTCTCGAATCTTAAAAGAAATACAGACGCTTTGCGACTCTTTAACTCCTGTGGAGAAGAACGCTTTGTTACGGAATCTCTGGTTGATGGAAGGGATAACCATCGCTGATCAAGAGGCAACATATACGCCTTTGATGATAGCTCTTCAGAATAGTCAGGGTTTGGTTTTAAACGAATTGTTTAAAGGTATGGCTTCGCTTTCAGAAAAGCTAAGAAATGAAATATTTTGCGCAACAACTGGAGGGGAAACAAATAATAATGTTCTCGGGATTCTTGTTTTGTGCCCACATTCGCTCCTTCATTGCGACAATCTATTAGCTGCAATTGGCAGTCTTGATTCATTGTCTCAAATAAAATTATGGGGGCATCGCAATGTCAAAGGTTTGCGTCCTTTAGAAATCATGGAGAAAAAACTTCCTGTGCAACGGGCGGCATTGAGGCGTACTCACGGTTTTGAATTTTCTAGATGCGTAGCATTATTATCGGGAACCGTTAGGCTTGAAATGGCGAGGGAACGTGCTATACAAAGGGCTATTTCTGCGGTGTCCATCGCAGAAGATACTCCTTTAGAAGCAGTCATAGGCTGGTGTTTGCGCTCGATGACAGTGAATGCTGAGGATAAAAAAATTGCCATATTGATTGCTATACTGACAATGAAAAATCCAGATCAAAACGATTTGGAAGAAAAGATAGCGGACGATGCATTTAACCCGCAAAGTCAGTTATACCTTGCGGTAAATCGGCAACGATTTTTTCCCTTATCGCGATCCCACACACTCAGAGAGCTGCAGCAGGCCATTGAGAATACTGGTAGAAAAAATATCAAAGTAGAAGATGCTTCATTTTTTGGTTGTGTTGCTTTAAGTAACCCTTAGGACAAGACATCATCCCCCTGCTGCATGGCATGATAAGCTTATGGATAATTGTTTTCATTTTATTTGCCATGCACTATTTTTTATGCCTTTTTTCTTGACAAGTTGTCTTTTATCATGGTAGCTTATAAGTGTTCATTTAACAAACAACAGGAGTCATCTATCATGCTAAAATCTAAACAAAGTACCGCCGATATGCTTGTTGCGCTTTCAGCGTCTGAAACTCAGGGATCTCTGGATCAAAGCGCCTCAGCTGGAGCCAAGGACTGTCTTTTTACAGGCTAAACCAAAACCATCAAGACACGGTTGTCCTTTCCTTTCTTCACGTTCTTCCGTTCGCTCGCCTAAATCATTCGATTTAGATTCGCAACTCGCAGAGATAAATCAACAAATGCTCGACGCTCATAGCAGTTTATCTGTTATCACACGTCCTGATATTGATGTTGTAATTGTTTATAAGGGATCAGAACTTTCTTTGTGGTTAAGAGAAGAAAATACTTACCATCAAAAAGATCGGTTAATACCCACAGATGATCTTCGCTATACTAGATTGAAGCAATTTGCACATATTACCGTTTTGCTCACAGTGCTTTTGGAAGCTTGTGCCGCGGACGCGGCGAATATCATGTCGATCTTGGATAGAATTGCTCATCTCCATCAATCTTTGAGTTTAATGTCTGCATTGTTGGGGGAAACACACCCAGAGGATCGGCCCCATCATGCTCGAATCCTTGCCGCATCGATTGAGCTAATGAGGGGGATGGATCATCAATCTGATTTTAAGACCATGCTAGAAAACTACATTGAAGCGTTACGTGAAACGATCTCATATCACAACAGAACAGCTACTCAGGTGCAGCTCCTATGTTTAAATGAGATTTTACAGGGATGGATTGGATTACATGGTATTGATATCAATAAGAGTCGGGTTATCATTGTCAGTCCTCATGGACCAAGACTTGGTCGGATTGAAACACAATTTTTCCAGAAATGGTATGAACAAGCAGGAATCCAACAGGTGGAGGATAATATGTTGTATAGCATAGAAACCTTACCTCATAAAATCGCAGAGTTGGATATTGAGCATGATCTTATTGGGAAGCACCTGATGGGCGCGGAGCTCAATAAAAAAATAGGAACTCAGGTCATGGGTAATATGCAAGCCATGTTCAGAGATATCTTGGAGGTGCATGCCGCTCCTGTCTTGGAAACCATGTTTCAAACGACCTCGTACAGGGTCTGATAAGACGGCAGGTGAGTCTCTATTCCCAAGAGTAAATCTGTTGCGGACCAATTTACTGGTCCGCAACACCCCAAAAAATGGATGTGGGCGTTTGTTGGATTTCATGTAATAGACCTCTTGCATAACCCCTGTCTTTTTCATTAATGCGGCGTTACCAACGTTTCTCCGGTGCTCATTTACCTGATGTAAATTCCGCTCCTCGAAACGTTGGCGCCTTGCCTTAAAGAAAAATACAGGGGTTATGCAAGAGGTCTAATGAATCTTTCAGAGCGCTAGACCCTCCGACTACCGCTCCAAGTGCTTTTTCTAGGATAATGCTCTAGGGCGCCAACTTTCTTTATTATTTTGGCTTATGTTGAGTGCCGTTTGACGGTGACGTTGAAGAGTGGGAGTCGGGTTTTTGATTAAAAAATGAACTAAATAAGACCTCTTTCGTAACACGCCTCTCTTCAGCACGTCGTCTTTGTGCCTCACGTTGAGATTCTTCCGATAGTTGTTTTGTTCTATCTTTAATCTCTGATAAAGCCCAATCTAGATCATCTTCAGTGCTCTTATCAGGTTTCATCTTATTTCTGAGTTCATAAAATCGTTGAACAATCTGTTGCACTAATGAAAATGTATGACGGAATTGATCGGAATTAAACCCAGTAGCTTTAATTTGATCCTGGATTCTTAGCGCCTCTTCGTTGTAATGTGCTATTGCTTTATCTAATGATGTAACTGAAGAGTCCGTATCATTATTCTTTATGTGGTGTAGTATTGTCGGTTCAACTCTCAAGAGATATTCGTATATTTTTAGTATAGAATCCTGAATATTCTGTATATTATTATGAGGTTGACGTTGAGGTTGAGCTTTTGGTTTTTTGGATCTTCCCATTTTGATGACCTTTATAATATTGTTATATAATTAAAGCAATTGGACTATATTATATCTACTGTAACAAAATTACAATCAAATTTTTGCACATAGCCATGGCAGCGTATTGCATCACATTAAAGGTAACCCGATAAAAATTTAAACAAGCCAAAAAAAGTATTCGTTGCATCACAATTAAGGTAACCCGAAATTGTGGAGCAAAACGATGGCAAGGCCCTATGAAAAACG
>Ga0214923_10004222_pt1 | contig 17501 bp, 19 predicted proteins | sample LL1510_MetaG_FD_177993 | JGI IMG/M metagenome (GOLD analysis project Ga0214923, IMG submission 177993) | Freshwater microbial communities from Lake Lanier, Atlanta, Georgia, United States - LL-1510 | ecosystem: Environmental > Aquatic > Freshwater > Lake | place: USA: Georgia | collected... | reverse complement strand
GTCACGGGCAGACAGGCTGTCGGCGGAATCGATCGACTGTGTCGTCATGATCCCAGTCTATCCACGGGCACGTCCGGTCGATGGACCGTTTCCAAGAACAACGGGGCGAGCAGCGCGCGGGGCTCGGGCTTCTCGAGGATCGCGGCGGCTCCGCTACTTCGGCACCCGCGGCATCAGCCTGATCCAACTGGCTACGTGGCGGCGGGCCTCCTCGGTCGCCCTCTTGGCGTTGCCCGAGCGGATCACCTCGAGCAGTTTGTGGTGCGATTCGACCGTGTCCTGCCGGACGCGGTGCGTCACCGCCTCTCGCCGCAGCTGCATCTGTGTCAGCCAGAGGGCAAACTGGTCGCGCAGCGAGTTCCAGCAGAGCAGCAGCCGCCTGTTGCCCGCAGCATGGACGATCCGGTCGTGAAACTCCGCATCGAGCCGCGACACGTCGGCGAGCGTCTTCGCCGACTTCGTGGCGGCGATGTTCGCCTCGAGCACCACGAAGTCCTGGGCGGTGCCCCGCTCGGCGGCCAGTCCGGCGGCCACCGGATCGATCATCAGCCTGACAGTGTGGATCTCCTCGATGTCGCGGGGCGCGAGCGCCGGAATCCGTGTGTGGCCCGTGGGGTCGAACTCGACGAGCCCGCGGAGCTCCAATTCGATGAGTGCTTCGCGGATCGGCGCCCGGCTCACGCCGAGCATCGTCGACAGCGTCGGCTCCGAGACCCGCGACCCCGGCTCGAATTCGCCGGCGATGATCGCCCGCGAAAGCTGCGAAACCACGGTCTGCGAGAGGCGGGCGCGGTCCACGCTGGAGGAGTCGGTCCGGGAAGCACTTTTCGGCACGAAAACCGCCGGCGAGGGTTTGATGGATGGGGACGAAGTCGACGTCGGCCTGAACCCAACGAGAGAATGATACTGTCGCCGTCCGAGCCCCGTCGACGCCCCCGACTCGCCGCCGGAAAAAGCGTGATTCCTTCGACCCCACCCCCTGACGAGCAGACGCCTGCCGCCCGTTCAGGGCAGCAGACCGGCCAGCGTGCCTTGAAACAACGCGAACTCGAGCACGTCTGTCGGCTCGACGAGGTCGCACTCGGCGTAACGAGCCCCCTCCGGCCGGCGAAACCGGTGTGTTCGGCGGGTCGTGGCCTCGACGACCCAGACCTCCGGGATGCCATGCCGTGCCAAGAGCGGCACTTTCACATCGAGGTCGTGGGCCAGGCTCGAGTCGGCGACTTCCACGACCAGACGCACGTCGGCCGGCCCCGGAGGCCTGCTGCGGTAGAAGTCGGGCCGCGGAGCCAGGAGGCAGATGTCGGGCTGCAGTTCACTGGCCGCATCGAGCCGCAGCGGGTTTTGCGCCCAGATCACGAGCGATCGGCCAAACGCCTCGTGGAAGGCGGCCGCCATGGCCGCGACCACCGCGGCATGCAGAATGCCGATTGGCGACATGTCAAAAACCTCACCCGCGATGAGTTCCACTCGGTCATCGGCCCGCAGAATGCCCGCCTCGGCCAGCCGGTAAAATTCCTCCACGGTGATCCGGTGCCTTCGGGGAGTCGGTGGACCAATCTCGGTGAGCGGTGCAGTGACCATGGTTTCGCTCGCCCGCTGATCCGCAGGCCCGTTATTGGTGACTTCTCGAGCGTAGACTGGCAGCGTAGCGTAACCCAGATCCTCGGCTCGGCCAATTCGAGGAGGATGGGTCGAACGCCTGGGGCTCTCATTCCCCCTCCCACCCCACGGGCGATCACAGGGGCCGCACGACCGACTGGCTGCGCCAGTAGTCGAACAGCGTCTCGATCGAGTTCACGCCGCCCCCCATGCCGCTCTTGTTCACGCCGCCATACGGCACGCCACGCGGAAACACGTTGTGGGCGTTGATCCAGCTGTTGCCCGCCACCATCGACTCGGCCACGCGGGCCGCCCGGCCGAGGTCGCTCGTCCACACGCTGTTGGCGAGGCCGTAATCGGTGTCGTTGGCCATGCTCACGGCCTCGTCCTCGCTCGAGAACGTGGAGATGAAGGCGACCGGGCCGAAGATCTCCTCGCGGGCCGCGACGTTGTCGAGTTTTCCGGCCAGGAGAGCGGGCTTCACGTAGAAGCCGTCCTGCCCGGGCACCTGCGCCGGCCCGCCAGGCAGCACGGCTTCGGCGCCCTGCGCCTGGCCCTTCTCGAGGTAGGAGAGGATCCGCGCCCGCTGCTTGGCGTTGACGACCGGCCCCATCGTGGTGCCGCCGGCGAGTTGGTAGCCCACGTGCACCGACTGGAGCCGCTTCACGCACTCGTCGGTAAACTGCCTGGCGATCGAGCGGTGCACGAGCCAGCGGGTGGCGTCGCAGCAGACCTGGCCGGAGTGGAACGTGATCGCGTTGACGAGTTTCTGCGCCGTCTCCGGCACGTCGACATCGTCGAACACCACCGCCGCCCCCTTGCCGCCGAGCTCGAGCTTCACCGGCACGAGATTCCGCCCGCAGGCCTCGCCCACGAGCCGGCCCACCTCGGGCGAGCCCGTGAAGCTCATCCGGCGGATGCCCGGATGCGCGGAGAGCGCAACGCCCGCCCCGGCCCCCGTGCCGCAGACGACGTTGATCACGCCGTCGGGGATGCCGGCCTCGCGGGCGATCCGCGCGAGGTAGAGCGTGGAGAGCGGCGTGTCTTCGGCCGGCTTGATGACCGCGGTGTTGCCCGCGGCGAGGGCGGGCGAGATCCCCCAGCCGACGAGCAGGAAGGGAAAATTCCAGGGGAAGATGAAGCCGCAGGCGCCCCACGGATGGCGGATCGTCCAGGCCTCGTGCCCGGCGACGGCGATGGCATTCCGCCTCTGCACGTGCATCGCCATGTCGGCGAAGTAGCGGAGCGTGTCGATGCAGTTCTGCACGTCCCCCTCGGCATGGGCCCGCAGCTTCCCGGCGTCGAGGGCCTCGATCTCGCCGATGATCGGCTTGTGCTTCTGGAGGGCGTCGGCGAGCCGGTGGATGTGGACGCCGCGCTCGTTCGGAGGCATCGTGGCCCAGCCCGACTTCTTGAACGCCTCGGTGGCGGCCTTCACGGCGCGGTCCACGTCGGCGGCGGAGAGCACGTGGAACTCGGCGAGCGGCTCGCCCGTGCCCGGGTCGAGCGTGTTCATCGTCTCGCCGGTCGAGCCAGTCACGTCCCGGCCGCCGATCACGCTCGCGAGCGGGCCGTGGGTGAGAAACGTCTCCACTTCGGGAAGCAGTCGTTGGGCGGCAATCGTGGCCATGATCGAAAACTCCGGGCGGGATAGGGCGGTCGAACCGGAAGCGTATCTTCGACAACCCGCGGAGGTCTCTGCAAGGGCCGCGCATCGGCAATCTCATGCCCGGGGGTCACACCTGGCGCACCGATGCCCGATAGTCCGTGGGGGTCGTGCCGCATCGCTGCCGAAACTGCTCGGCGAAACTGCTCGAATCGCCGAAGCCCGTGCGGGCCGCAATCTCGGTGGCGTTGAGGGTCGTCTCTTCGAGGAGTTTCGCGGCGGCGATCACGCGGGTGCGGATCAGGAACTCCTGGGCCGTGATCCCGAAGGCGGATTGGAAATGCCGCTGGAGCTGGCGGAGCGACTCGCCACACGCGCGTGATAGTCCGGCGATCGTCAGCGGCTTCGCATAGTCTCTGCGGATGATCGCCACCGCCTTCGAGACGGTCTGGAAAATCGGGAGTTGCTCCTCCTGCGCGGTCGCCTTGCGCAGAATGCCCATCACACCCTCGACGCGGCCCTGCCGGCCATGGATCGGCAGCTTCGTCACCAGATACCATTCAGGCAGGCCGAGCCGGTTCCACCAGAGCTCGATGCGCTCCAGCTGCTTCGCAGCCCCGTCGAGCAGCTTCTTGTCGTCGCGCACGTACGCCGTCGCCATCGGCCCCGGATTGATGTCGAAATCGGTGAGGCCGAGCATCTCGTCCTCTTTTCTCATGTGATACCGCTCGAGAATCGCGCGGCTGGCGAACATGGTCCTGCCCGTCCGGTCCTTCGCGAAGAAGCAGACGCCCGGCAAATGGTCGAACATCATGAGAAACGGGGCCTCGGAGGCGAGCGATGCCAGCCAGGCGGATCGCTCCTGCCGCAGCGCCGCGATTTCCCGCGCAGTGCGTGCCCGCCTTCTCACGATCGGATGAAGAGCTGTCGCTTTAGGCATAGGAACCGTCGCAATTTAAAAGTGTTTTTGTTTCTGCACGCGCCCCTCAGTGGTCGCATTTTGTACAATTGTCTCGTGGTTGTCGAGTTGCCTTTACTCCGGAGCCTGTGAGCATGAAGCCGTTGAAGACCCTCCTGCAGCGATCGATCGTCATGGTCGCGGCCGGCTGCTTCGTGTTTTGCCCTGCTACGCCGGGGAACGGCGAACCCGCCACGACCACCGCTTCCGCCCAGACAGCGTATCTCTACGAGCCCACGCCGGGCCTGGGCATGCCCGGCGTTGCCAGTGACGGTCTGTGCGCCGACATCATTCCCTTCTTTTGGAAAGGGCAGTTCCACCTCCTGCACCTGCAGCTCAAGCCCGGCCAGAAGGGCTGGGACTGGGCCCAGATCGTGACGCGGGATTTCGTGGCGATCGAGCACAAGGGAGTCGCGATCCCCGGCACCCGGGCCGACGACGCGTTCGATCGCGACATCTTCACCGGGTCGGTCATCGAGAAAGACGGCGTGTTGCACGCCTTCTACTGCGGCCACAACGACGCCTTCTGCAAACAGGGCAAGCCCGATCAGCTCATGCTGCACGCCACGAGCAGCGACGGCGTGTCGTGGACGAAGGACGCCTCCCTCGTGCTCACGCCCGAGGGCGACGCCCGCTACCGCTGGCCGGGCGCGTTCCGCGATGGTTTTGTCTTCTGGAACCCGGAGCATGAGGAATACGGCATGGTCATCACAGCCACTCCGATCGATGCGCCGATGGGCGGCCTGGCCTATGCCCGCAGCGCGGATCTCACCGCCTGGACCATGGGCGATCCGTTTCCCGCATCGGGGCGGTTCGCCGGCTACGAATGCCCCGACCTCTTCCGGTGGGGCGACAAGTGGTATCTCATCTTTTCCACCTACTTCCGCAATCCCGGCTGGACGACCCGCTACATGATGGCGCCGTCGCTGGCGGGGCCTTGGACATCGCCGGCGGACGATTACTTCGACGGCGGCACGCTCTACGCAGCCAAGAGCGTGAGCGACGGCACCCGGCGTTACCTCTGCGGGACGCTGCCGCGGCGCGATCCGGATCCGCAAGGCGTGTCCACCGACGGGGCCATCAACGGCTGGTCGGGCCGGATCCTGATCCACGAGCTCCACCAACGGGCCGACGGCACGCTCGGCACGCGGATTCCCCCGCAGGTGGAGGAATCGTTCGGCAGGCCCTCCGCGGTGCGACTTCCCGACCATCCGTGGTGGAAGAAGGCGGCCGAGGGGGGCGTGCGTGCCGCGCAGGGGCCGGCGAGCTTTCAACTCGGCACGCTGCCGTCGCGCTGCCTCGTGCGCGCGACGGTGACGGTGCCGCCCACGGGGCGGGCCGGGTTCTGGGTCGGCGGCACGAAGGAGGGCAAGGAGGGCTTCCGGCTGTTCTTCGACACCGGTGCCCGGCGGCTCGTTTGGGATCGCAACGAGCAGCCGCTGGGGTCGAATCCCGAGCGGGAGCGCAACCACCGCCCGCTCGCCATCAAACCGGGCGACCGCCTGACGCTGAAGATTCTGCTCGACGGCAACGCCGCCGTGGCCTGCGTCAATGACGACATCTGTCTTTCGACGCGCATGTACGACCGTCGGGAAAACACCTTCGGCGTCTGGTCCGACACGGTGAGCGCCGAATTTTCAGACGTCACGCTCTGCAGCGACGCGCCGGCCGCCACGCAGCGTTGAGGCCGCCTGACGCTATACTCCCGCCCCAGACTCCCAAGAAGCCCGGAGCGTGAGCGACGGGACCTGCATGAACGCGATCGGCGTCGAAATCGGCGGCACGAAGCTCCAGGCGGCGGTGGTCGCCCGGGATGGCGCGATGCTTTTGCGCCGTGCCGGCGCCGTCGACCCGGCCGCGGGAGCCGAGCGTCTGCGCGAGGCGCTCGCCGCGCTGCTTGCCGACCTTGTGGCGGCGTGGGAGAGCGATCCGAAGCACGCGCCGCCCACAGCGGCGGGGGTGGGATTCGGCGGCCCTGTGGACCGCGCCCGCCGCGTGGTGGCCGCGAGTTTTCACGTCTCCGGCTGGCACGGGTTTCCCCTGGGCGCGTGGATCGAGGAGCGGCTCGGCGGCATCCCCGTCGTGATCGAAAACGACACCAATGCCGCCGCGCTGGCCGAGGCGACGCTCGGCGCGGGAAGGGGCGCGCGGAGCGTCTTCTACACCAATTCGGGCAGTGGGATTGGCGGCGGCCTCGTGGTCGACGGCGTCTTGTATCGCAGCCGCGGCCCCGGCGAGATGGAACTCGGCCACGTGCGGCTCGGGCCCGATGGCGGCATTCTCGAGGACGTGTCGTCGGGCTGGGCGATCGATCGGCAGGCCCGGGCCGAAGTCGCCACGCGGCCGTCCGGCGCGATCGCGCGACTGGCAGGCGGCGAGCCGGCGACGGCGCGTCACGTGGCGGCGGCAGCCGCCGCCGGAGACGAGGCGGCCAGCAGGATTCTCGACGCTGCCGCGCGGCACTACGCCGTCGCGCTCTCGCACGTGGTGCACCTGCTCAATCCTGACGTGCTCGTGCTCGGCGGCGGCGTGGCGATGATCGGCGCGGCGTGGCGCGACCGCGTCAGCGGGTTTCTCGGCGGCTATCTCATGGAGACGCTGCGGCCCGGGCCCGACGTGCGCCTGGCGATGCTCGGGCCGGACGTGGTGCCGGTGGGCGCGGCGCTGGTGGCACTCGGCGTCGGCGGCGCCCAGCCGGGGTAGAGGTCGTTGCCGGGGGAGCCTTCCGCTACCAGATCACGCGCAGGCCGGGATATCGCGGCAGCACGGTGTCTTTGGAGAGAAGTTCGAGCCGATGGATGATCGCCGTCGCGGCGAGGATGCGATCGAATGGATCGTTGTGGATGTCGGGAAGTGCGGCCGCCGTCATCGCGATCGTGGAATCGACGGGGATTTCGGTGATGCCATGCTGTCGCAGGCACTCGACCACGAAGCGTTCCGGCGGCATGGGCAATCGCAGACGGCTTCGCTTGACGAGGATCGCGATTTCCAAGCTTGATATCGCCGACATGAAGAGCCTGCCGGCGGACTCACCGATCAGGGCTTTGCCGCGGTCGCTGATCTGTTCCTGGTCCGACGCCAGCCACACCAGAGCGTGGGTGTCGAGCAACAGCATCAGCGGGCCGACTCCGGCCAGTCTTCCTCCGACACCGGAGCGCACGGATCACCCACAAATCGAGCGCCTTTCAGCTCCGGAGCCTGCTCGAGAGGATCGTTGCTCTCCCGGTGGGGAACGAGATCGACCACTCGTTCGACGATCGCGTAGCAGATCATGTGGAGGACGTTCATCTGCACGTCTTCCACGCGGCCGTAGTGACCATCTTCGACGACGATCAGGTGGTCGGCGAGCGGGGCGATCGCCCCGCGCTTGGCCCCCACGAGCGCGACGGTCACGAGGCCCCGCTCGCGGGCGAACCGCGCGGCGGCGACGAGATTCGGCGAACCGCCGCTCACGCTCGAGAGGATCAGCACGTCGCCGGGCTCGGCGTGGTTGGCCAACTGCCGCGTGAAAATCTCCTCGTAGGCGTAGTCGTTGCCGATCGCCGTCATCCAGGAGACGTTGTCGGCGACCGAGAGCACCTTGAAGGGCTGCGGCGAGGCCTCCGACGCGTTCTTGCCGAGATCGGTCGTGAAGTGGGCTGCGTTGGCGGCGTTGCCCCCGTTGCCGCACACGAAGATCCTGCGTCCCTCGGCGCCCGCGCAGCGCACGAGCGCGATGACCTCGGCGATGGCTGCGGCCGGGATCGACTCCAGGGCCCGCTGCTGCGCGGCCATGTAGTCGCCGATCCACTTGGTGAGGGGCGTGGTGAGGTTGGCGGCGGGCTTCGCGGTTTCAGGGGTCATACACATTCGCTCCAAAAAGGTTTCGACACGATTGATTGTACGGGGGCCGGATTCATTCGCGGGCCGGGCCGCGGAGGGCCACGTGCTTGAGGTCCATCACCTGTCCGCCCGGCATCGCGACCGCCTCGAGCACGAGCCGCGTGCGGCCCGCGGGAAGCGGGAGCACGCCGGCGTCGAGCGTGGCCCAGGCGCGGCTGCGGTAGCGGGCATGGCCGTCGGCGTCGCGGTGGGGCAGCGGGATCTCCGCCGCCTCCGCGGCCGGCACGGTCACCTCCACGGCGGCATCGCCGGCCGAGACGCGGAGCCGTGATCCGGCGTCCGCGGGCGGGCAGGCTTAGGCGATCTCGATCGCATAGTCGCCCGCCCGGGCTGCGTCGATTTCAAACCACACCTTTGCCGCCGGATTTTTCCAGCCCGTGAGCCAGTCGTTGGCGAAGCCGGGGCCGCTCGCAAAGTGCAGGGGGGCGTCGAAGAAGGCCTGCGGCGCGTGCAACTCGACGGGGTTGTGCTCCGCGTGGCCGACCGGCAGCGGCAGCCGCTCGACCCGCTCTCGCGACACGTCGGCAAACCACGCGTCGTAGAGCGTTGCCAGCCGGGCCACGGTCTCGGGCTCGCGGGCGGCGAGGTCGGTCGTCTCGCCCGGGTCGGCCTCCATGTCGTAGAGCTGCCACGCCCCGGCCGAGTCGTCGTTCGCCCGGGCCTTCGAGCCGCCTCCGGGTCCCTTGATCTCGCGCACGAGCCGGTGCCGCTGCGTCCGCACGGCGCCAGGATATTTGTTCGTCTCGTCGATCGGGTTGTGGGTGAAGAGCGTGCGCTCGGGCCATGCAGCGGCGGAGTCTTCGAGCAGTGGCCGCAGGCTCTCGCCGTCGCGCGGCGGGCCGGGCGGCGCCGCGACGCCGCAGAGATCGAGGAGCGTCGGGTAGAGATCGACGTGCGCCGTGATCGGCCGCACCACGTGCGGCGGCCAGTGCGCCGCCGGCCAGCAAACGAAGAGCGGCACCCGCGAGCCGCCTTCGTGCAGGCTCGTCTTGCCCCCGCGCATCCCGGCATTGAACGTCTTCACACCGGCCGTGCCGCCGTTGTCGGTGAGAAACACCACGATCGTGTTCTCGGCGACGCCCTCCTTCTCGAGGTGGGCTAGCAGGCGGCCCACATTGGCATCGAGGTTCTCGCACATCCCGTAGAAGGCCGCGAGCGCGTCGTCGAGGCCCCGGGCCTTGAACCGTTCGAAGCACGCATCCGGCACCTGAAACGGCGAGTGCGGCGCGTTGTAGGCCACGTAGCAGAAGAAGGGGCCCTTTCGGTTGGCGGAGATGAACCGCTGCGCCTCGTCGGTGAGCACATCGGTGACGTAGCCGCTGGTGGGCTCGGGAGCGGCGCCGCGCAGGAGCACGGCGTCGAAATATCCGTTGATGTGGCCGCCGTTGAACCCGAAAAACTCGTCGAACCCCTGGCCCTGCGCCGTGCAGGGAAACTGCTCGCCGTTGTGCCACTTGCCGATGCACGCAGTGCGGTAGCCGGCCCCGCCGAGGCCCTCCGCGAGCGTCACCTCCGCCGGCCGCATCGCCTCGCGATTGTGCGTCACGCCGTGGCAGCCGGTGCGGAGCGGCCAGCGGCCGGTGAGCAGGGCCGCGCGGGTGGGCGCGCAGAACGTGCTCACGAAGAATCGTTCGAACCGCACGCCCGAGTTTCCGAGGTGATCGATGTGCGGCGTGCGCACGTGCGGATTGCCGTGGATCGACAGATCGCCGTAGCCCTGGTCGTCGGTGACGACGAGGAGCACGTTTGGACGGGCCGGCTGTGCGAGGGCCGAGGCGGGCGTGGCGGCGAGCCCGCAGAGGAGGGCGATCGCGAGGAATCTGGGAGCGTGGTGCGGCATGGACGTGGCGCGAAGCATTCGGAACGAGTGTACTGCGGTTTTCGGGGTGTGATCCTCGTTCATGCCCGTCGATGCCCTGCCTGCGGGCTGTTCTGATCCTGCCTTTCCGTCCACGCGGACCGCGGCAGCCGTGCGGTCGAGGCGGACATATGATCCGGCCAAGGTTTCGCGGTAGGATTTTTGCATGGAACTGCTTCGCCAGGCCGTCACCGAGAGAACGTTCGCCTGCGAGCGGGAAAGGCTTGCGGCCCGTGAGCGGTTGGCGGCGGCGCTCAGGGAATATCTGCCGTCGGGCAGCCGAGTCTGGGTGTATGGTTCCCTGATCGAGCCCGGCCGCTTTCGCGAGTGGTCGGATATCGACGTGGCGCTCGAGGCTGATCCATCGGGCATGAGCATATACCTGCTGGCGAGCCTGCTGGCCGAGCGGTGCCGACGCCGTGTCGATGTCTGCATGCTGGGCGAGACGCGGCTGGAACAGGCGATCCGCCTCAGAGGAGAGTCATGGACCGTATAGCACTCGCGATTCTGGAGCAGGAGCTCAAGGCCGACGCGGCTGTCATGGCCGAGGCGGCGGAGTTGGCCGGTGCGCGGCTGGCCGACCCTCATCCAGGCCATCTCTCGGCCGCCGGCTACGAGCTCAACCGCATGTACAACGTACTCGAGAAGAGCTTCGAGCGGCTGTGCGAGGCGTTCGAGAATCACTTCGAGAAGGCCGGCGACTACCACGAGCGGCTGATCGAACGGATGTCGCTCGACCTGCCCGGCATCCGGCCGCGATTCCTGCCGCCTGACTTTCGCTCTCCGGTGCGGGAGTTGAAGAGCTTCCGTCATTTCTTCCGGCATGCCTACGACCCGCTCCTGCGGAGCGACCGCCTCGCGGAACTCGCCGCTGCGGCGGCCGGTGTATCGACGGCGTTCCCGACCTGGGTCGCCGAGTTCTGCGACGCGATTCGAGCGGCGCTCGACAATTGAACCGATCACCTTACGGTTCGTCGTGTCACTCGTCATTGCGCACGGAGAGCGTCCGGTAGACCACGTCGCTCCCAGCGTGGCGCCGTAGACCACGACGTCCACCGCCTTCGCCGACTCTGCTACACGATACCGCTGATGCTGCGTCTCGCGTGCGGCAAATGCGCTGCTTCTTGAACGAAATGCGACGCCGTCGCCGAAACGCAACGGCAGTCGCTTGCCGTGCGTGGAGCTCGCCATTATTCAAGATGCATGCGTCGAGTCGCTCTCGGCGTGCCGAGCCTGAATTCCTCCCTGCGGCAAACTGACCATGCCCCGTTTTGGCCACGCGTGCCTACTGCTCGTGCTCTTCCTGCAACTTGTGGCAGGCCACGCCGCGGCCGCACCGCCGGGGCTCACGCGCGGGCCGGATGGCACGGTGCTGCGCGACGGCCAGCCGTATTGCGGCGTGGGCGTGAATTACTTCGGTTGCTTTTTGCGCACGCTCCATGATCCCGACGACCGTTCGTTCGAGGCCGGCTTCGCGGCCTTGGGTGAAATGGGCGTTCCGTTCGCCCGATTCTGCGCCTGCGGCTTCTGGCCGCGCGACATGCAGCTCTACCTGACGGATCGCGAGGAATACTTCCGCCGCATGGATGGCGTGGTCCGTGCCGCCGAGAAACACGGCGTCGGCCTGATCCCGTCGCTGTGCTGGTATAACGGCTGCGTGCCCGACCTCGTGGGCGAGCCGATGGACCAATGGGGCAACCCCGCCAGCAAGACCTCGGCCTTCGTGCGCGACTACGTGCGCGAGATGGTGACGCGGTACCGGGAATCCCCGGCGATCTGGGCCTGGGAGTTGGGCAACGAATACAACCTCGGAGCCGACCTGCCCAACGCCGCCGAGCATCGCCCGCCGGTCTGGCCGAACCTGGGAACGGCCTCCTCGCGGGGCCCGCGCGACGATCTCACCTACGACATGCTGGTCACGGCCGTCCGCCTGTTTGCCGAGGAGGTGCGGAGGCACGATCCGCACCGGCTGATCAGCAACGGCATGTCGATCCCCAGGTCGTCGGCCTGGCACAACCGTGCGGAAAAAACCTGGCAGCAAGACACGCCCGAGCAGACGGCTGAGATGCTCGCGCTCACCGCTCCGGAGCCCATCGATCTGGTCAGCGTGCACTGCTACGAGGAGGCCCTGGGGCAGATCGCCGCCGCCGCTGCGGCGGCCCGGGCGGTCGACAAACCCCTGTTCGTCGGCGAGTTTCAGATCACGGAAATCGATTCACCGTCGGCCCGGCAGGCCCTGGCCGACGTGCTGGCCGCCCTGGAAAAGGCCCGCGTGCCCCTGGCGGCAGTGTGGGTCTACGACCATCCCCCGCATGAAGACTGCAACCTGACGGCCACGAACGGCCGCCGCTGGCAACTCGAGATGATCGGGCAGGAGGGGCGGGAATGACGGCACAGCGGTTTTGCCGCATCCGGAGCGCTCTTTCCGCGGCGGCGGGGCGGCGGAATCGAGTTCGAACCGAAACTCCGGCCCGACGTTGCGTCCCTTGCGGACGCTGAAGTTGATCCCTGAACTTTCGGCCCGGGAATATGCCTTCGGCACCAGGTCGATCACGTCGTCGGGCCGAGAAGCCTGAAAGGTAGCGTTGCGATCCCGCACCTTCTGCTTGGTCACGGTGACGGCGTAGCGGCCGGCGAGCGCGCCGCCGGTCGGCTTGCCGCCGCGCGAGGTCGTGAGGCGGTAGGTGCCTCTTGACCCCTTCCCGGTTTTTGTACAAGTGCTCATGAGAGATTTGCGGAGGGCGGCAATTCTGGAAGGCATCCGGCTCGATCCGGCGACGATTTCCGGACCCACGCCCAACCCCGACGGCCGCCTGGGATCGCAAGCCACCGTCAAAGGCTGGATCAGCGCCCCGCATGGCAAGCCTGACCGGACGTTTGTGTTCAACGAGTTCTCAAACCCGCTCGGGCGGAAGATCTCCATGATGGGTCGTGTCCGAGGGTCTTGGTATCGGTCCTCTATCTGGACAAGGGCGATGCCACCGCAGTGCTTGGTTATGATGCCAGGGCCGTCGAAGGCGGGCGACCGGCCGGAGACAGAACCGCCGGAACTTTTCAGATCGGCAACACGGGAGTCGTCAAACGACAGGATGCCGAGATCGCCGATGCACGGTTTGACAGCAAGAGGGCCTCGGCCTTTCGGCTGACGACCGACAAGGACGCGGACTTTGTGATCCTGGGCGTGTTCCTGCGGTCAGAGCACGGGCATGAGACGTCGGTATCCGTGAATTCTCCGACTCCCGCGGGCTGACGCCTGAGGATGCCTGATGATGGTATCGCCACGCGTCCGACCGGCATGTGCATTCGATCGGGCAGTTCCCCGGGAAGTTTAAGGCAGACCGCCACAGGTCTCCTCCAGCCGTTCCTCCACCACCGGATTGGTGAGGCTGCCGATCTTCTCGATCTCGATCGTCACCGTGTCGCCGGCTTTCAGGAACACCGGCGGCGTGCGGGCGAAGCCCACGCCGTGGGGCGTGCCGGTGAGGATCACCGTGCCGGGCCGCAGGACCATGCTCGCCGAAAGAAACTCGATGATCGCCGGCACGTCGAAGATCATGTCGTCGGTGTTCCAGTCCTGCATCACCTCGCCGTTGAGCACCGTGCGGATCGAGAGCTTGTTGGGATCGGGGATCTCGTCGGCCGTGACGATCGCCGGCCCCAGCGGACAGAACGTGGCGAACGTCTTGCCGCGGCACCACTGGCCGCCGCCGCCGTTCCTCTGCCAGTCGCGGGCGGACACGTCGTTGGCACACGTGTAGCCGAGCACGTGCCTCAGGGCCTCACCGCGGCTCACGTTATTGCAGGCCTTCCCGATCACGACGGCCAGTTCGCACTCGTAGTCGACTTCGTCGCTCCGCAGCCTCCGCGGCAGCACGATCGGGTCGCCGGGGTTCTGCAGCGTGCCCGAGTTCTTGAGGAAGAGCACGGGGTGGGCCGGGAGGGCGGCGTTGCTTTCGGCGGCGTGGGCCTTGTAGTTGAGGCCGATGCAGAGGATGTCGCGGGGCTCGAGCGGCGCGAGCAGTTTGTCGACCGTGACGACCGCGCCGGTGTCGCGGAGCGTGCCGAAGAGATCGCCTTCGAGCAGCGTCACGCTGCCGTCGGCGTGAAGGCTTCCCAGGTGCGTGGAGCCGGAGGACTCAAAGCGAACGATTTTCATGCTGTTCTCCGAGACAAAGATCCGCGGACCGCATCAGTACCAGCGAAATGGCTGGGGGGCGATCCACGTGATGATGTTCTTGATCTCCGTGTAGGCATCGAGCCCCTCGGGGCCGCACTCACGGCCCAGGCCGCTCTGCTTGAAACCACCGTAGGGTGCGTTGTTGAAGACGAAGTGGTGGATGTTGATCCAGACGGTGCCGGCGCGGATGCGCGGAGCGAGCCTGCGGCCCTTGGCCAGATCCCGTGTCCAGATGCTGGCCGCGAGGCCGTAGGGCGTGTCGTTGGCAGCGGCGACGAGGGCGTCGTCACCCGCGAACGGCGTCACCGGCAGCACCGGACCGAAGATCTCCTCGCGGTAGAGCCGGCTCTTCGATGGCACGTCGTCGAAGATGGTGGGCTCGACATAGTAGCCCTGCGAAAGTCCCCGCGGCACGCCCCCGCCGCAGGCCACCCGGCAGCCCGCCTGCTTCGCTTCGCCGACCGCCGCGAGGACCGTATCGCGATGGTCCGCCGAGATGAGCGGGCCCATCCGCGTCTGCTCGTCGAGCGGGTCGCCGACGCGAATGTCCTTGACGCGTGCGACGAGCCTGGCCACGAAGTCGTCCTGCACACGGCCGTCGACGAGCACGCGGGTGGCGGCGCAGCAGCACTCGCCCTGGTTGAGGAACGCCCCGAACAAAATCCCTTCCACGGCCGCGTCGAGATCGGCGTCCTCCAGCACGATGGCGGGAGATTTGCCGCCGAGTTCCAGCGAACAGCGGCCGATCGATTTGGTCGACGCCGCGAGCACCTCACGGCCCACGGCCGTCGAGCCGGTGAAGCTCAGCTTGTCGATTCGCGGGTCGTCCAGCAGCGCCTGCCCGGCCTCGCGGCCGGAGCCGGTGACGATGTTGAGCACACCCGGAGGCAGCCCGGCCTCGGCGAACACGTCGGCGAGCATCACGGTCGTGAGCGGCGCGAGGCTCGCTGGCTTGAGCACTACCGTGTTGCCGGCGGCAAGCGCGGGACCGAGCTTCCGGCACGCGAGCACGACAGGAAAGTTCCACGGGGTGACGGCCCCCACGACGCCCACCGGCTCGCGGACGGTCGCGTCGATCGCCGCGTCGCCGACGGGGATCGCCGCGCCCTCCACACCGCGGACGAGACAGCCGTAGTAGTCGAGCGAATCGACCGCCGTCGGCACGTCGATCGACCGGCTTTCGTAAATCGGCTTGCCTGTGTCGGCCGTCTCTGCCTGCGCGAATTCCTCGGCCCGCAGTTTGAGCAGGCTGGCGGCGGTCCGCAGCACCCGCCCCCGTTCGGCGGCGGGCATGCCTGGCCAGGGGCCCGTGTCGAAAGCGGTTCGAGCGGCCGTGACGGCGGCGGTCATCTCCTCGGCCGTGGCCGCGGCGAACTCGCCGACCGGCTCCGTGGTGGCGGGATTGATGCTCGCGAAATGCTCGCGCGACTCGCGCCACTGCCCGTCGATGAAGAGTCCGTGCCGATGCGTGCTCATATGTCCTCGTGAGTGTTGGCTTCGTGGGGTAGCGAGTAAGTTTCAGCCTTTCGGAGCGATTGCTCACGTGCCGAGTTTCTTCCACTGCACTCGGGGCCAGACGTCCGGGTTTGCGAGCACCTTCGGCCGCTCGCCGCGGAGCGCCCGGGCCACCTCCTCGGCCGCGAGTCGCTGCAGGTCGGTGAGCGCCGTCGTGGACATCCAGGCCGAATGCGGCGCGAGAATGACGTTGTCGCACCGCATCAAGGGATGATCGACGGCCAGCGGCGGGGCGTTCTCGACGACGTCGAGACCGGCCCCCGAAATGCGGCCGGTCTCCAGGGCCCGGACGAGGGCGGCGGTGTCGATCAGTTCGCCCCGCGCACAGTTGACGATCACCGGCCGTTGCCGCATCGCGGCAAACGCGGCATCGTCGAGCATGTGGCGGGTGTCTACGGTGAGCGGCGTCTGCAGGATGATGGCGCCGCTGTCGGCGAAGAGTTCCTCGAGGCCGACGGCCTGGGCGGCCGGCACCGGCGGCGCGCCTGTGAAAAACGGATCGTGAAAGATGATGCGAAAACCGAAGGGTTCGAGTTTTGCGGCGATCGACCGACCGATCCGGCCCATCCCGACGATTCCGGCGGTGAGCGTGCTCAACCGCTCGAGCGGCGCGATCGGCTTCAGGTCCCAGTCGCCGGCCCGCACGCGGCGATCCGAGAGCGGCAGTTTCCGCAGCAGCGACAGCGTCATCGCGACGGCGTGGTCGGAGACCTCCGCGATGCAGTAGTCGGGCACGTTGGCCACCGCGATGCCGCGGGCCGTGGCGGCGGGGATATCGACCGAATCGAGGCCGATGCCGTAGCGGACGATGATCCGGCAGTCGGGCATCGCGTCCATCACCTCGGGCCCCAGCGGCTTGAAATAGCCGTTCAGCACGGCGTGGGCGCCGCGCACGAGGGCGACGGCGTCGGCCACCGACCGGCACTGCGATGCGGCGATCTCGGCGCCCTCTCGGGCCAGAATGACCCGTTCGGTGTCGAGATTGGGAAAGACCGAGTCGGTCACAGCCACCTTGAAAACCGCCATCACATCCTCGCGTTCTTCCACACCATGACCATGCTCATCCATCGGCCCATAAATTGACGCAATGCAGCATGGTGGTATAAAAATATAGAACTTTTGTCAACCGGTCGTCCGACGTTGCAAATCATTGGATTTCAGATCGAGTTCGCATTCATGAAACGATCCCGCCGCCGCCACACGTCCGCCGCGCGGTCATCCGTCGAGCGATCCAGCCCGTCGGACGGCCACCCCGTCGTCGTCCGCGACTCGGGCCATCAGACCCCTGCGCTTGACCGGGCGCTGGCGGTGCTCGAATTCGTCAGCGCGCATCCGGAGGGTGTGACGCGGCAGGAGATCAAGGCCGGCCTGGGCTTCACGACGAACCTCGTCTTCCGCCTCACGCGGGCGCTCCTCGCGCACGGCTACGTGGAGATCGAGAAGCCGGGCCGCCGGCTCGTCCTCACCCGCAAGATGCTGGCGATGTCGCAGCCCAAACGAGACGAGCGCAGCCTCGTGCAGCTCGCCCATGAGCCGATGCGGTGGATGCGGGACTTGACCGGCGAATCGGCCCACGTCGGGGTCCGCGTCGAGCACAACTGTCTCGTCCTCGACCGCGTCATCGGCACGCAGGCCTACAAGTGCTACGTCGAGGCGGGCACGATGGGGCCGCTCCATGCCGCGGCTCCGGGCAAGGTGCTGCTCGCCTGGCTGCCGCAGAAGGAACTGGACGAGTTTCTGGCGGAGTATCCCTTCCGGGCCCTTACGGCCGCGACGATCACGTCCCGGCGCGGCTTCGCCGACCACCTGCGGCTCGTGCGGAAGTGGGGCTACGCGATGGATCTCGGTGAGACGATGGAGGGCCACCACTGCCTCGGCGCCCCGATCTTCGGCGAATGAAAAA
>Ga0214923_10004221_pt1 | contig 17505 bp, 15 predicted proteins | sample LL1510_MetaG_FD_177993 | JGI IMG/M metagenome (GOLD analysis project Ga0214923, IMG submission 177993) | Freshwater microbial communities from Lake Lanier, Atlanta, Georgia, United States - LL-1510 | ecosystem: Environmental > Aquatic > Freshwater > Lake | place: USA: Georgia | collected... | reverse complement strand
TAATATGGTGCGGTTTTCAATTTTATCTAAAATTGAAACCTGCCCCACAATGAGAAAGATAATAAATAATAAAGAGATGTTAAAAATAAAAAAATAAATTTTTCTTTCTTTCTTTTTTTATTAATATTTTTATAATTAAATGAGATAAATTAAATAACCTTTATTAAATTTTAATTATTAAATAAAATAAAAAAATATATATAAATTATTTATATATAATATTATATATATGAATAATAATATAATTAAAAATAATGAACATGATAAAAATTTATTAAAATATGTTTTCAAATTAATATTTAATGAGATTCTAATTAATGAAAATATAAAAGAATATTCATTATTTGATAAAATTAAAAAATTTATTAAAAATAATAAAATTTATAATAGAAGACTTATTATATATTATGATTATTCTAAATTTGAATATAGAGAAAATAAAAATATATCTCATGAGTTAATAATTAATATTAATGATTTTTATTTATGGTTTCATGAAAATAGAAAATTCTTATTTTATGAAACAAAAGTTTATTTTTCTAAATACATTAATAGGGATAAATTTGAATTAATATATAAATTATGTAATTATTACAAAAATAAATATAATATTAATAATGTTGTTAATTTAGATGATAATATTAAAAAATTATTTGATATATATAATAAATATAATGAGTTTGAAGAAGCTGATAAAATAAATTATGATATATTAAATTTATTTAAATGAATTAGAATGAATTAGAATGAATTAGAATGAATTAGAATGAATTAGAATGAATTAGAATGAATTAGAATGAATTAAATTAATAATATTGTTAATAAAATATTATTAATAAAAATTTTTAAAATAATACTGAATAAAAATATTATAATATTTTATTAACAATATTATTAATTTAATTCATTCTAATTCATTCTAATTCATTTAAATTAAATATAATAAATTTATTAAGCTGATAAACAAAATAATGATATATAAAATTTTTTTAATGTAAGTAATTAAAAAAATGAATAAACTAATAATTTTTAATTAATTTTTAAAAAATAATTAATTAAAAATAATATAAAAAAATAATATCTAGTATTATAATATATAGTATAATATAAAATAATGGAATTTATTGAATTAACCACCAGCGACAAAAAATTAAATTTAAAAAACTTAATTGAAAAAATTGACAATGATAAAAAACTAACTTTATTATATAAGAGAATGATTAATATTATTAATAAAGAAGAAGAAAGAAAAATTAAAAATGAAGAAAAAGCAAAATTAAAAGAAGAAAAAACAAAATTAAAAGAATTAAATAAATTAAATAAAGTTAAAAAACCAAGAAAACCAAGAACAAAAAAAATTAATAATAATCTTGTTGAAGAAGTAATTAATAATAATGTTAATGTAATTGAAGAAGTAATTAATAATAATGTTAATGTAATTGAAGAAGTAATTAATAATAATGTTAATGTAATTGAAGAAGTAATTAATAATAATGTTAATGTAATTGAGGAAGTAAATGATATATTAAAACCTTTATTAAATGATGAAAATAATGATAATAATATTAATGTTTCATCATTTAATAAAATAAATAATATTAATATTATTAATAATATAATAAATACATCTAATAATCCATTAATAAATAATATTGAAGATGTAGAAAATAATAATAATATATTATCATTAGAATTAAATGATTTTAAATTTGAATTAGATATAAATAATAATAATAAATTAATTGATAAAGAAAAATATAAAGTTAATAAGTTTAAACTAATTAATAAAGAGGATATTATTAATAAAATTACATTAGTTTATCAATATGGAAGACATTTATATGATATTAATTATATATTAGGACCATTAAAGGAATATATTATTAATAAATTCAATAAAATATATAATATTAATATTAATTATAATGATATTGAAAATAAAATATTATTAGATATTGAAAATAATAGGATTAGTATGATGTTTTATATAATAATAAATAATTATGATGAATTTATTAAAGATATCTATATTAATTATAACTCATTAGAAGAAAGATATTATATTAATTATTATTGTTGTTTGAAGCAAAAAAATTATAATGATGTAATAAGAAATAATAATAAAAAAATATATTCATTATTAAATAAAATATATGATGAAATTAATGAAACATATAATTATAAAAATGTTTTCATTATAAATAATGAATTGTTAAATATACATAAAAAACATGAATATGAACTTTTATTATATCATTATAATAAAATTGTATTAGAAGAAAATAATAATATAATAGAACATTTATTAAATGATGAAGTAGATAATAATAATATTAATGTTTCATCATATGAAATTAATAAAATAAATAATGTTGATATAATTGATAATAAAATTAATACAACAAATAAACCATTAATTAATAATGATGTAATTAATGAAATTAATGAACAATTAGAACATTATAATAAAGTAGATGAATTATTAAAACAAAATAAACATATATTATTTAATAGTTTTGATAAAAAAATTTATAATAATGATGTAAATTTAGAATATAATGATATTATTGATATTAATAAGAAAAATATAACTAAATTACATTATTATAATTATTATTCATCTCATTCATTAGAACCTTTTATAAAAATATTAATAAAGTTGTTAGGTGATTATAATTATTTATTAAAGATAATGATATATTTTAATATAAATAATAAACCAGAATTTAAAATATTAGTATCTTCAACAGATGAAGAACTTAATAAAAAATATAAAAATATATCAATAGATAGATATAACATTAATTATTATATTTTTCAAACTAAACAAACAAAAACAAAAATTATAAAAGGTTATTATGAAAAAAATTATAATTATATTGATAATTTTAATAATATTAGTTATACAATAGATAATATATATAATGATATATTTATTAAATACGGTTTAAAATTTTGTAAAGATATATATAATAATACCGGTAATTATCAAGATATAAATATATATCATAATTTGATAAAATTAAATTTAATTAATAATGATGTTATTGAAGATAATTATAAATTATATATTCAATTAAAAGATAAAGATAATAATAATTTTAATGATGGTTATAATGGTTGTTATAAAGTTAGTAGAAATAAAATTATAGAAGAAAAATATAAAGAATATAAAAATAGATGATGATAATAAGATAATATTATTTTTAATTAAATATATATGATTACTTTAATATAATTATATGTATTTATTTAATTAATCAATTTTTAAAATAATATCTTGATGTAAAATAAACATAAATTTATTATTAATATTTTTTTTATTATTTATCTTTTTATCATTAATATTATTATCAATAAAATTTTTTCTTTTTCTTCCTCTTTTTTTTTTAATATTATCATTATTATAAATATTATTATTATCAATATTCATAACTATATATAATTATTTTATATAATTATTTTTTTAACGCATTAAAATAAAATATCTAATATTTATATATATATGATGGCCAATTTTACGCCTGAAGATATTGAAATTATTGATAAACTAATAAATAATATATCAATAGAAACATTAAAAGATATTGATATTAATAATTTAAATAAAAATAACATTGACCAATATTTATATATATTATATGATAGTTGTAAAGACCATTTTTAATTTAATTTAATAGACCTATCAATAATTTTATATTTTTCAAAAATATAACCTTCAGCCTTAGAAGTATTATTAACAAATTTTATAAATATATATTCATTATCATCTATTAATTTTAAAATATCTTTAGTTTCTATTAAATAAAAATTAATAGTATCATTTATAATATAATAATCGCTTTCAGTTGTGTAAATTCCTGATAATTTATTAAAGCTTTTATATTCAATAAATATATTATTAGTTTTAAGGCTTTTCTCATCTGTTTTTATCTCATATTTAATAATTTTATCATTAATATTTAATGATATATCATATTTATAATTTTTATTGAAACTATATTTAATATTATCATTATTTAGATGTAATTTTAACAATAATAAGGCTTTTAGCTCATAAGGCTCATATTTTTTTAAAGTTGGTAAAAAAACATTTTTATAATAAGTTTTGTTATTCATATTAAATAAAATTATATAATATATATAATTTAATTTATATAATAATTTTCTTCATTTAAAAATTCTTTCTAGTTTGTTTATTCCTCTAAATTTATTAAATAATACTTTTTTCTCATGTTTATTTAAATTTTTAATATTTTCATATTTACAACCATAATTAAGAAGTAATTTATTAATTTTATTATCTGTTAATTTAGGTATCTGATAATAATTAATATTTTTAGTTAATTTATTATTATCATTATATTTAATATCATTATCATTATTATTATTATCTAATTGCTTTTTATAATTATCTATAGTTTTATTTAAACTATTAATAATTTTTTTATATTCAATAATTTTATTATTATTATCGTTATCTTTTTGTTTTAATATAAATATATCTTTATTCTTATCTTTCAATTCATTTTTTAATTTATTAATGATATCATTATTATTTATTACATTTTTATTATTATTATTATTTATAACATTTTCATTAATATTTATCACATTATTATTATTATTTAAAAAATTATTATCATTTAGTTTATTACTGGTCTTATTATTAATAATATTATTAATATTATCATATATTTTAATTAATGTTATATATTTTGTTTTATTTTCTGGCTCTAATCTTTTTTTATCTAATTTAGATAATTCAATATATTCATTATCTTCTAATAATTTTATTATATTATATTTTAACTTTAAATGTTTAATATTCATAGTATATATATAAACTATATATTTTTATTTTTAAATTATTATTAAATAAAAATTAATTAAAAATATTATTTTATACATTCATAATTATTAAATTATTATTAGTTTTAATATTATCATTATTATTATTATTATTTAAATTATAGTCAATATTATTTTTAATTAATAAATTATTTAAATGTCTTTTACTTCTATTATGTAAGGCCATATAATAATATTTATATTCTTCATCACATACATCACATTTAACAACTTTATTTTTATATCTATGATACTCTTTTATAATATTATTATTATTATCATTATTATTATTTAAATTATCAATATGTTTTTTACTCTTTTCATGATGGGCCTTTTTAAATAATGTATATTCTTCTTTACATGTATCGCAATATAATTTTTTATCATTTGATAATAATAAAATGTTATTCCTTCTAATTTTAGATATATTATAATTATTTTCTAAATTATTCATTTAGTATATATATATAATTATATTTTATTTATATAAAAAAATTATATATTATTATAATATATTATATATAAAAAATTTATATAAAGATGATACAGAACAAAGAGAATAATAAAATAATAAGAAATAAGGCAATTAAGTTATTATTAGAAAATAGAAAGAGAATAAATAAAAAGTCATTAGATAAAATAATAGATAAAATAAACAACGGCAATATTAATAATTGTATATCATTAAGTTATTTATTAAATGATAAATTTAAAAATAATATTAATTTTAAAGATATTGAAGATATTAATAAAAAAATAAATAATAATGATATTGAATTTAATAAAATTAATGAATTATTTGATAATAAATTAAAAAATGAAGATAAAAAAAATAATTTTGAATATTTAAAAAATTATAAATATAATAAAGAATATTCACATTCGGCAAAAGTTATATTATTTAAGAGGGTTGAAGAATTAAATAAATATAGAAAACATTTTATAAATAAAAATGATAATTTAAAATATGAGCAAATTAGAGCGTTAAACGTTGAAACAGTTAAAGATATTGAAAAATATGATAAAAAATATATTTATGATTATGATAAAGAATTTATAAAAGTAGTTGCAATATTATCACAAGATAAAATATTTTTAGAATATTATGAAAAAGTTAAAGATTATATAAATTTAATTGTAATTAATTCAACTTTAGAAGATATTAATATTAAAAATGATAATTATAAATATCTAGAAAATTTATTTAATGAAAATAATTATAATGAAAATGTTAATAATTTAATTTTTAGTAATTATATAAACTATGATATTAATTTAAACGGTAATAATTTAAATGAAGTTATTAATTATAAATATTCTTCATATGTTGAAGAAAATTATAAAATAAATAGTTGTTTTATTAATTATATTATTGAGTTTTATAAAAATTCATTTGATAAATTATATAATAATAAACGTAGATATAAACCTCTAACTTATAATTTTTTAATTGAATTATTACAACTAGATAAAGATATAAATTATATAAATATTGGTTTATCTATAAATAGAGCAATTAATAATTTTTTTAATAAATTTAGTTTAGGTTTAGATGTAATAAATGAATTAGGTATTATTATATATCAATATAGGCCTTTAAAATTGAATAAAAATATATCGCCTAATATAATGAGAATACTATTAAATAATAATAATCATATATATTTATTAAATGATAATATTAAAAATTTTGATAAGGTAAAAACTCAAATAAATTATATTAATGAATTAGATAATAAAAAATTTATTAAATTATATGATAAACAATTAAAAATAAAATTATATGATAGATACCCAATTAAAAATAAAGATTACAATGAAAATAATATTTATATGATAAATGATATAAATGATATAATTAATATTATTAAAGATGTTAAAATTAAAGATATTAAGAAAGAAACATTTATATTAATATATAATGAAAATTTAGAACATTTATTATTAAATATATATTATGAAAAATATAGCCCGCAAGTTGTTTATAAAGATGGTAATATAATAAATTTAAAAATGTTAGTCAATAAAAATATATTTATAATTAAAAATATATCATTTTCATCAAATGAGTCAAATATATATATTAATGATGTTAGTATATATAAAAAAATAATTAAAATTAATGATGAATTAACTAAACAAATTATTAATAAAAAATATATGAGTTATTATAATGATAAATTTTATTATATAGATAAATATTATAAAATAGGGCCTTTAAGTTGTTATTTTGATGAAGAATATAAAAATTATTTTTATAACGCTGTTGATAAAAATAAATGTTATTCTTATTCATTATCATTAATAAATTATATACCTTGTTATAGTTATTTTGATAACTGGCAATTATATAATAATGAAGAGTTAAATGATTATTATTTATATATTGTTGAGAGTTTAAAAGATGATATAATTAATAACTTAATATTTAATAAAAAATATAGTAGATGTTTTGGGTATTTATTGAATAATGTTAAAAGCAATATTAAATATAAAATTATATATTATAAAAAACCTTCAAACTTATATAATGTTAATTTTAAATATATGATAGATAATTTATATAATAATAAAATTTGTAATGATAAAGATGATAAATTTATTTTAAAATTCTTAATAAATTCTTTAATTGGAAATTTAGAAAAATTAAAAAATAAAAAAACTTATTCAATAATATTTAATGATTATCATAAAGCAAGAGCATACGCAAAAATATTTAATATTAAAATTCATTGTATCAATAATATAAATAATATTAAATATAATAATAATAATAATTTAGATGAAAATATAATTAATGATGATGATAATATAATAATTAAAAATAATAATAATAATAATATTGATATATCTGATAATAAATATTTATATATTGTAAGTCATGAAAAAGAAAAGGATATTAATGAGGGTTTTAAACCTATAAAAGAACTAATATATAATATTAGTCATGTTATATTATATAATATGTATATGAAACTTATTAATAATAATATCAAACCTTTAGGAGTTAAAACAGACGCAATTTTAATAAAAGAAAAATATGATGATGTTAAAAAATTATTTAAGTTTGATAATGATATTAATAATTACAAATTTGAAAATAATAAAGTATTATGTAAAACTAAAAATATTAAAGAAGTAAATGAATTATTAGATATATATAATATTAATGAAGATAATTATATTATATTAAATAATGAATATGATGATAATGAGATAAAAAATATATTAGATGATAAAAAAAATTTAATTATTGTAGCAGATACCCCTGGAGCTGGTAAAACTCAACTTTATATAAATTATACATTAAATAATAATTTAAAGACAATTTTTATAACACCCTTTAATAATTTATGTTTTAAATTAAAGAAAAAGAATATTAAAGCTATAACAATTAACGAATTTTTTAAATTAGGTTTTAATAATGATGAAAGTAATAAAACATATAATTTAAATAATATTGATGTTGTTATATTTGATGAAGTATTTTTATATAATTTGAATGTTTTAAAATTAATAGATAAATTAATATTAGATAATAAAGATAATAATATTAAATTTTTTTCAACTGGCGATAATTTACAAAATGAACCGATAAACTTAAATTTAAATAATGTTAATGATGTAAATGATTATTTAAAAAAGGCAATATATTCAATATATGATAATAGAATATTATTAAAAGTAAATAAAAGATTAGATAATGAAGAAGATAAATTAAAATTAATGAAGTTAAAAGAAGTAATATTTAATAATGAAACTAATTATAAAAACATCATTGATAAATTAAAAGAATTAGATATAAAAATTATTAATAATTATAATTTAATTGATACAAAAAATAATATTACTTATTTTAATAAAAGAGCCGATAAAATTAATAAATTAATACATGAAAAATATAATGATAAAGATGATTATTATTATAAAGGGTTAAAAATTAAATTAAGAAAACATTATATAATTAATAATAATAATAATGAAGATATTAAAAATGTAAAAGAAAATATATTTAAAATTGATGTTAATTATATTTATAAAAATAAAAATTATGAATATGTTAATGATATTAGATTATATATAAATTATGTTTATAAAATAGTTGAAAAACATAATAATTATTATTTATTAATTGATTATTTAAATAACTGTTTTATTATAGATGATGAGATTATTAATAAATACTATTCTTTAAATTATTGTTATACTTGTTTCAGTCTTCAAGGGGATACAATTGCAAATAAATATATAACTATTTTTGATATAAATACGCCATATATTAATAAACGTTTTATTTATACAGCTTTAACAAGAACAAATAATTTAAAATATATTCAAGTTTTTGAACATTCAAAAAATGAATTAAAAATATTAAATAGTTGTAAAATAAAACAATATTTAATAAATAAGATAAATAAATATAGAGAGATAGATATTATTAATAATAGAGCAATAGAAGAAGATAAATATATATCTATAGAATGGATTATTAAAACATATGATAATATATTAAATGATAAATTTAATTTATATTGTTATAATTGTAATGATAAATATTATTTTTATAATAATGATGGCGTTATATCTTCTAATATATCATTTGATAGAATAAATAACAGTCAGGCCCATCATATAGATAATATTAATATATTATGTAAAGTTTGCAATTCATCAAAATCAAACAAATAAATTATATATCTAATATATTTAATTTATACATTTTAACCCCGTAAACTTGTTTTTAAATTTATATATTATAATATCCTTATTTAAGTTTATTCATTTTTATTATTATTAAATATAACCAATTATTATATATATTCATTTTTTATTTAAATGTTTATAGGTTTTATTTATAATATCATCATCATTATATAATAATAATTTTTTTAGATGTTTAAAGGTCTTATAATGTTGATATTTAATATAATTATCATTTTTAAAAACTATATTACACAAATAACAACAAGCCATATATATAATATATAAAAGAAAATATATAAATAATTTATATAATATATCATCATGTAAAATAATAATTATATTGTTCTTGTTGTTGTTGTTTATATTTTTGTTTAAATTCTTCTTCTTTATCTTTTGTTATTTCTCTTAATAATTTTTTTTGTCCATTATTATAATTTTTATAGTCATTATAAATTTTATCTGATATTATTTTATTATCATCATCTAATATTTTTAAATGTTTTTTACTTCTACGATGTTTATAAGAATAATTATAATTCATTAATTTATTACAAATATAGCAATAAACATTATATTTATTATTTTTATTCATATATTATATATATTATATATAAATAATTTATATATTTTTTAATTTAATTAAAATTTTGAGGTATAAAATTGCCATTATTTTCATTATTTATATGTTTTAATGTATATCTATGAGATGATAAAATATAATAATATTTGTATGTTCTTCCACACGAATAACAATGAATTTTAATTTTTTTAAATTTATTATAATAGTTTTTCATATATATATTTTATATATATTATATATAAATAATTTATATATTTTTTAAATTATTTATAATTAAATAAATTATTAATTAATACTATATCAATTTAAATTAATATCACTATCATCTTTATTATTAATTAAATTTAAAACTTTGGTCTTTAATTCTTCTAAGTTTTTTAATAATTCTTCATGAGTATAATAACAAATATTAACATGTTTTATATATTTTTTTTGTTTTATAGTTTCCTTTAATAATTCTCTACTTTCTTTTTTTTGTTGTTTATATTTATCTTTAAATTTATCATATGTTAGTTTATTATTTATTTTCTTACATAAACGGCATATTTTATTATATCCGTCTTTATTTGCACTTTCTTTATAAAATTCTGTTATATCTTTCACTATATTACAACTATAACACTTTTTATTTATAATATTATTGTTATTGTTGTTATTTTCAATATTTGATATATTATTATTATTTTCAATGTTCTCCATTAACTTATATATATATAATATTATATATTTTTTTTTATATTATTTTAATTAAAAATAATTTAAATAATATTTAAAAATTTAAATAAGATAATTATAAATAAAATTATTAATATAAAATATATTTTTATTCAATTATCAATATTATTAATACCATCATCTAAAAATAAACTAATTTTATTATTTATTTTTTCAGTTTGTTTATTGTATTGTTTTAATATAACACCATTAAAAGGGCACTCATATTTTAATATTTTATCTTCTTTTGGGGTTTTACCATCATACTTTTTAATATATTGAATATTACCACCACACCAGAAGCCTAAAACCGCATTTAATAAATTTCTATGTTGTCCCATCCCTTTAGAGTATCTTAAATTTTTAAAAGCTGTATTAATTATTTTATCATTATCTTTAACATATGTTATTAATTTTTCAAATGTATTATAATCAATAAGCGCAACATTATTATATATTTTGTAATTAATATATACATTATCATTATTTTCATCCATATCTGTATTATGGTTTTTATCTAAAACTTCTTTTAAATTTTTTTCATTAACTTTTTCTTTAAAACCTTTATCCTTATAATATTGTATTAAAAATTTTTTCATTTCTATTTTTTCATTTAATTCTTCTTTATCTTTTTTATATTTTTCAATTGCAATTTTTAAAGGTTCATTAATGATATTAGATATATTATTAATTATTTCTAATTGTTGGCCTATTGGGGTTATTAAATGTATATTATCATTTAACTTTTTATTATAATATTCTTGAGCCTCTTGAGATGTAAAAGAGTCATATAATTTAATATTTTTAAATTGAATATTTTTAAATTTATTTAAATATATATCGTATAACTCATTTAATTTAATTTCTACATCATTACCGTTTTCCTTTAAAAATTTAAAATGTTTATTAATATAATAATCCCTATTTTTTAACTCATTATTATTTTTAATTTGTTCCAATTCGTTATTTAAAATAGTTTTTTCTTCTATTATTTTCTTTCTTTCATCTCCTAGTCTCCTAAATTCTTTTATTTCATCTTTATTATATTTTTCTTTTAATTCTGTTTTATTACTATTTTTAAAATTTTCATGTAATTTTTTATCACATTCAAGAATTTCATTATTAATAATATTAATTTTCTCTATTTCTTCATCATTATATATAATTTCTTTTGTATATCCTTCTTTTAATATTTCTTTTTTATAATTAAATTCTTCTAATGTCATACTATTAATATTATATATTTTATCAGTCATGTCAATTAATTCCTTAATGTAGTCTTTTACATGTCCCCCTAATAATCCCTTTTTTTGTTCATCTGTTATTTTATCTCTAATATAATTATTAATAAAAGATGATGATATATTATTATTATTTATTTCTTCAATGATAATATTATTATTAATATCATTTTTATTAATATCTTTATTATATAACTTAATTCTATTTTTACAAATATTAATAAATTCATTATCTTTTAATAAATTATCAACGCTATATATTTGATTTTTGGCCTCTAATATAGTCATATAATTATTATCTTTTAGTTCAAAACCTGATATTTTAGCTTTTTCGGTATTTTTTTCAATAATATTATAACCGCATAAACTTAGATAATAATTAAATTTAGTTCTAAAATAATTTATATTTAATAGTCTTTCATAATCTAAATTTATTAAATTATTTTTTAACCATTCAGGCACATCATTATATATATTATCTACTAATGAATATTTTTTAATTAATTCAACTTTATTATTAATATTCTCATTTAATGAATTTTTAGAAAAATGATAATAATAAGGTATATCATCAGCAAGTAAGCAATATTTTAATAAATTATCTTTTATTTTTCTAACTCTTAGAGAAGCCTGGAATATATCACGCACTAAAACATGATTAGAAGATATTATATATATTTGGTCAAAATGTTCAACATCCATATTAATCCCCACCGTTATCTTACTATTATAAATTAATACATCGCTTAACCAGTTTGTATTTACATCTTTTAATATTTCTTTATCTTCATTAATATTTTTATCGGCATGATGTATAACTATTTTTTTAGTTTCTTTAAAGTATTCTTTATATTTATATTCGTAATATTTACAGTCTTTTTTAGAGCCGTTAAAAATAATAATTTTTTTACCTTGTTTTAATACTTCAATACTGTCCATTATTAAATTATCTTCATGTTCAAATTCTTGGGCGGTTCTGTTATATGGTTGAGCATTATTAACAATTAATAAAGGTTTATCTTCTGGTCTTAAATTTTTAATTAATTCTATTGATGTATTATTTAAAAAAGCGTCGGCGGCTATAATTTTATCGGCATTATTAATTAAAATTTCAAAAGTATTAAAATTTTTAATATAATTACCATTATGGCACTTTAAATTACCTTCTTCATTATTAAACCTTTCATTTACACCCTCAACCTCATCAATTAAGATAATATTATAATTATTTTTTATAATTCTGTTTAAGCTTTCAACTTGAATTATTAAATAATTATCATCTAGGCCTTTCTCTACTTTTTCATTATATAAAGTAAATTCTACACCTGTTTTTATTTTTATTTCTTCTCTTACTGAAACCGCATATAATATTCTAGGGGTTAATATTAAGATACTTTTACCTCTATCGGCATGATATTTAATAAATTCATGGTATCGGGTTGTTTTTCCTGTTCCCAGATGGCTTTTAACAAAAATAATTTTTTCATTATCATAATTTAATAATAAGTTTTCAGGTAGATACATATTATTTATAAGTTCATCAGGTTTTAAAATAATAGTATTAATATTATTATCAGATATATCATAATAATTATTTATTAATTTTAATACTTTTTTATTATCAAACTCTTTTTTTAATTTATCATATAATTCAATATTATCCTCTTTTAATAATTTAAACAAATAATATATTGAAGGTGTTTTATTATTATCTTTGAATCTTTTCCATCTGTTTAATATATCTTTTTTACTATAATTATTTTTAGTTGTTCTTTTACTGAAATTTATAAATATATCAAGATAATTTATATTTAATTTTCTTACAGTATTTAATATTTTAAACCAGTCATTAAATTCGGTAGCTCTTTTAACATCTAAACCCATCAAAATATTATTTATTAAATTTTTATTATCTTCATTATCTTCAAATATTTCATTATCATTATTAATATTATTATAATTAATATCATTATATTCATCATCATTATGAATTAAACCCTTATTAATAGTCATTATATAACTGTCATGAATATCTAAATTATTCTCATCAATATTATTATTACATAATATTAATTTATTATCTTTTAATTTTTTACTTTGATTATAACACCTCATATATTGATTATTTTTATAAACATTTAAATCAGGTAGAGCCATTTTAATATTATTAAATTTTAACATTAGTAATTTATATTTATCAAATTCTAAAAGAGGCTTAATAAATTCATCATACATTATTATATTATTTCTAAAAGTAATTTTATTAAAAATAAGATGAAAAGAAAATTTTTTATTTTGGTTTTCACTCTTTAAAACCATAACATTATTAATTATATCTTTTATTATTTTACGTTTATTGTCACTATTTTCATTATATTTATTATAAAAAGAATTTAAATAATAGTCTATAATAGATATAAAATTATCAATAATTTTATATTTTTTTTCATTAGTATCATATATTTTTAAAAATTCTTCGTCATCGCTTTCAATATCAAAATATAATTTATAATATCTTTGTTCAAAACTGTATTTATTATTTAATACTTCATATAAATTTAAATCATCTTCAATTATATTAACATCATCATAAATAATAAATTTTTTGAAATCTTGATAAAATAAATAATAGTTTGTATTTTTACAAGCCTCTAAAGCTTCATTTATATTATAATAATATTTATTAAGTATATCTTTATTTTCTACTAATGTATTATTAATATTTATTTCTTCAAATTCATTATTATCAATTATATTATTATTAACATCATCATTATTATTATTTAATTCTTCATCTACATTATTTTTAATTTCTTCATCTTCATTATTATTTATTTCTTTTTCTGTATTATTAATAATAACATCATCATTATTATTATTATTTTCTTCTAATTTATCATTTAGATAATTAATAACTTCATTATAATTAATTTCTTCATTTACATTATTAATATTTTCATCTATATTATTAACATTATCATTAATATTTATTTTTTTTGTTCTTGTTTTTCTTTGTTTAATAATATTATTATTATCATCATTATTAATTATATTTTTTTTCTTTAATGTTCGTTTAGGTTTATTTAATTTATTATATTCTTTTAAAACTTTTTTCATGTTATTGTCTAATGTTTTTTTTATTAATTTATTAGTTTTATTTTGTTCTTTTATTTCTTTTTTAATTCTTCTTTCTTCTTTATTTACTAATTTAAAAAATTGTTTAAATATTGTTTCTTGGTTTGGTCTTCTTCCTTTTAAATTTTTGTTATTTTTCATCTTTAATAATTTTTTATTATTTGTCATTTTTATAATATATATAAATACTAGATATTTTTTTATATTATTTTTAATTAAAAATTAATTTTAGTATATTCAAAAATAATATATAAAGAATTTATATATAAAATATATTATTGAATATACTAATATATTATATATACTTACAATTTTATTAAATATATTGCCCGTAAATATATTAATTTAAGTTTATTCATTTTTATTATTAAAGATATTTTTATAACTCTTTAACATATATTTATATATAATATTTCTTTATATTATTTTAATATATTTTTAATTAAAAAAGTATATAAAAATATTAATAATTTTTATATAAATAATTTATATAATTATTATCTTATTATTAATTATATAATGATGTTTAATATAAATGATTTCAATAAATACAATTTTGATAATAAAAATAAAATTATTACTAATAAAAGATATAACAAACCTATTAAAATAAATAAAAATAATGTTCGTTTAACTAATAATTATAATCAACGTAAATTAATAAATATCAATGATATATTTAATAATAATGATTATCATGATATAAAAATTAATGAAAAAATTAATAATGATGATAATAAAGATATATCTAATAATATAATTTATAACTATATAAACAATTATGAATATATTACAAATGAAAATATAAATAATTTTAATAATGAATATAAATATAATATCATAGTTAATAATAATATTATAATTAATAATAAATTATTTGTTCAGTTTTCTACTTTATTTATATTGTTATTAGTGCTTAAATAAACATCATTAAAATTTTTAGTTATATCTTCAATTTCATTTATTTTATAATTATAAAATGTATTTATAATTTTTATTTCTACATTGCCATATATAAAATAATTATATTTCTCTATCATATCCTTTAATATTTTAATAGGTCTATTTTCATTATTTTTATTAATATATTCAAATGTAATATAATCATTATTTAAACTCGCGTTAATATATTTAAATTTTACATCATCATATTTAATATTTTTAATTTTATAAATAAAATATTTATTCTCTCTATAAACTTTAATAATTTTTTTATTTTTAAACATTATATATAATATATAAGTTATTATATATAATTTTTTTATATATTTTTTAATTTATTATTAATTTACTACTATTAAATTATTATTATTATTTAGTTTTTTATCTTCGTAATATTTTTTTTGATATTCTTTAAGTTTTTCTTTATTATTTTCATAATATTTTTTATTATATACTTTAAATTTATCTTTTTTATCTTCAAAATATTCTTTTATTTTAACTTTATTATCATCTCTATATTTTTTTTGATATTCTTTATATTTTTTTTGATATTCTTTATATTTTTCTTTATTATCTTCTCTATATTTTTTATAATGTTCCTTATTATCTTCTCTATATTTTTTATAATGTTCCTTATTATCTTCTCTATATTTTTTATAATTTTCTTTATTATAATTATAATATTTTTCATTATAATTATTTTCTTTATTCCATTCTTTTTTTGTTCTACTAGGTTTTATTTTATTTACACATATATTATTATCAATATAATATTTTTCTCTTTTAAGTAATTCTAATTTATTAGTTATATTATTACATTCTTCTAATAAAATTATATCAACATTATCAACACCATATTTTTCAAATAATTTAAAACTAGTTAAAAAATTAAATTTATTATTTAAATATATTTTGTAATGTCTTAAATGTCCATTTAAACGCGTTTTTAATATTTTACATGTTGAGCCTATATAAATTAATGGTTCATCATCATCATTAATATTTTTTGAAACTAATTTATATATTTTAGCTTTTTTAAATTTATTATCACTAACATCAATATTTTCAATAATTTCATTATTTTCTATATTATCCATTAATGTATATATTAATACTATATATATTATTTTTTTAAATTATTTTTAATTAGTTTTTATTTAATAATTATAATTTAATTACTATTATTTAATAGTAGTAATTTAATGGCGCCCATATTAATAAAAAAAGAAAGAAAGAAAAATTTATTTTTTTATTTTTAACATCTCTTTATTATTTATTATCTTTCTCATTGTGGGGCAGGTTTCAATTTTAGATAAAATTGAAAACCGCACCATATTA
>Ga0214923_10004220_pt1 | contig 17513 bp, 44 predicted proteins | sample LL1510_MetaG_FD_177993 | JGI IMG/M metagenome (GOLD analysis project Ga0214923, IMG submission 177993) | Freshwater microbial communities from Lake Lanier, Atlanta, Georgia, United States - LL-1510 | ecosystem: Environmental > Aquatic > Freshwater > Lake | place: USA: Georgia | collected... | reverse complement strand
TAGAATCACTTGAAGAAATTCAAAATTTTGCTGGTGTGCCGGAGTAGTCGAACGGACCGCATTTGTAATGCGGCAACGAAAGTTCACGGGGGTGCAAATCCCTCCACCAGCTCAAAAGAGTAGCACATGACCTACATCAATACTTCTCAAATCCCGCTCGGAATGAAGGTTAGTGATCTCAATCCTCGTCCAAAGTGGCTTGATGACTCTGGGAAGGCAAGAGGTTTCTCTGAGGGAGAACTTGTCCTCTACAAGTCGATGTCATACAACACGATGACAATCTTCAGGATTGTTGAGGACTGTCCTGCGAACGGTAATGCGATCTGGGGTGAATACAAGGCCCACAAGCGCTCAACGTATCTCTCGAAGGGCTGGATTCATCCTGTCACTGGAAAACCCATCGAGCGGAGACTTCTGCATGGGTACATGGTTCTCACACCAGTCTTCAGCATGGATGACACTAGATCAAACAAGCTTGGAAACAAGAAGAGGGTGTCATATCAAGAAGTGTGGCGCCTCAAGAAGGTCGATATCCTTGAGTTAGGACGAATGTTCTCGAAGCTTAACGAATTCGTGATGTCGGAAGTGTCTCGCCTCAAAGGAGAATGATCACTTCTTGCCGTGGACTTTACCCACGGCTTTTTCGTGTGACATTCCTGAAGCCTTCATGCGTGCAATCTTCACGTCATCGAAGTCGTTGTCACCATCTTTGTCCTGGTCGACTTTGTCTTCCTCGTCTACGCAAGACATTGCCTCTTCGACTGTTTCTCTGATTAATGCGCGGAGCTGCTTCACTGTGATCTTCATGATCTTAAGTATCTCTCTTTTTCAGCGTTTGATGGCCGGCGACGGAATTATGTTAAAATCCTTCGTGTAGAAGTCAGGCATCGCGTGTGGATTAGGCGCCAAGGGAGGCACAGGTCCCCAACAATCTTCGGGGTCTTCCTCGGGCTCCTGCAGGTGCGGAGCTACTCTGTCAGGATCATCCAAGTTATCAATGGAGATCTTTCCAAGTTGCTCTCTGTCGGCCATGCTGGGAGCCATGGCATTCCTTATATTGGGTCGTGGAGGGGTCGGTGAGGCACCACCTGCCTCGGCTAGCACCTCTCTAATTATTCCGCGTAATTGTCTTACGGATATCTTCATGCCCTTAAATATGATTAAACCCCGCATATGCGGGGTTCTTTTTAGTGAAGAGCTCCATCGTCTTGATCTGCAACATGATATCCGGGCATCTTCGTGGGATCTATGTTCATGTTAACAGTCGTCGGAGACGGTTTGACAAAAATTTCAATTAATTTTGTCACCATGTTTCCAATTGTTGTGATTAATGACATCACAATAAAAAATGTCAGATAAGGATGCTGTAAACACCAGTCTTTCATGATCATCTCCTTTTGTGATTCATCGACGCCAAGAAATTCTTCCGCGCGACATGTCGTAAGGACTGACTTCAACCATTACTTGGTCGCCTGGCAATATGTGGATGTGGTTCATCCTAAGCTTTCCTGAAAGGGTCGCAAGTATTTCATGACCACCTTCTACTTCTACTTTAAACCAAGTTCCTGGTAGTGCGTCAACGACGACACCTTCCATTTCAATCTTGTCTTGTCTTTCTTGAGTCAACTCTGACTGAGAACTGATTTTTTTGCTGTTCTTTGCCATATCTTTCTTCTTCTTCTTGTTGTTCTTCGTCGCCTAATCCGAGAGGAGGAATTTCGCTGCTTCCTCTCCCTCTTCCTGCAATTCCTGCAGACCCTGAAAAACCTGCAGATCTTCTCACTAATCTGTCAATTTCTTCTGAAATTATTTTTCTTAATGCTTTTAAGCTAATTTTTAATTTAGCCATGGTTTCCAAACTGAATCATGTCAATGCTGCACATGTAAGTATCATTTACAGACCAATTTCCTTTGAGCATTAAATTTTCAGAAGAATTCAAGATCAAATCAGAGTCAATGTAATGTGTTTGATTCTGATTGAAAAATCTAATTTCGACAGCTTTCCCAAAATTGACTGGATAGCATTCCCTTGGCTTTAAGTTTTTATTTGGAATTATTCTTCTTATCTCCAGGGATGAATTTATCAAATAGAGCCCTCCGTCTTCTGGATGGACTCCACATGCTACAATAAAATTGACTTCTTTTTCCAAAGATTCGTTTACTTCTTCTTGAGTCAAAGAGTTCATGTACCTGGGAAGAACGATCTCATTGTTGTTAATTTTTATTGATTCCAATAACAGAATATTACCTTAAAGACTTGAAGTTGTTTATTTAAGACGTGCTAACAGTAGGATCTTTTGTCAAATTTTCTTGGTGGTCAAGCTACAGGGCTCCTTCAATTTCTTCAGAAGACCTGGAGGGAGTTACATGGCATGAGCTTCATCCTGGAGACGCCGGAATAGTTGTTCACATTCAGGCCCAAAAAGTTGTCGTTCTGTTCTCTAGGATTGACACACTTTTAAAGGTTCATGAGTCAATGCTTGAAATACTGTGACACTTCTGCTGAAGAAGTAGCTCATTTTCATGATAAGGTCCAGTTCTTCCTATCCCTGAAAAGAAAACATAAAATACTTGTGGATATATTCCCAATAAGTGCTTTGCGTGCTCAGAGTCAGACAGACCTTCATTTGAAATCTTCTTTTCAAGAACAAGTCCTATTTTTTGACCAAGGTGTCGACATTTGACAAGGTCACCTATGCATATCATGCATCTTCCCTCATTCTTCTACAATTACTGCATCGAGCGACAAGAAAGTAGTAGCAACCGAGGAAGCATTCTTTAGTGCAGTTCTTGTGACCTTTACTGGATCTATGACGCCATTTGAAACCATGTTAATGTATTCGTCAGTTGCAGCATTATATCCAAGCTCTAGGTTTTCTGCCTTTCTCTTTTTTAATTCATTTAATATGACATCCTTGCTTTGGCCTGCATTTTCGACAATTCTTTTAATTGGAGCGAGACAGGCTTCAAGGACAACTCTTTCACCAGGCAAAATGTCTGTCATCTTGCTGTTCTGTGCAAGAGAATTCCACACATTAAACAACGCCATGCCTCCACCTGGTACGATTCCTTCATCAACAGCCGCGCGGGTGGCATGAAGGGCATCCTCGATTCTGTACTTCCTCTCGATCATCTCCTGCTCAGTGGCGCCACCTACCTTGATGAGTGCCACACCACTAGCAAGTTTGGCAATTCTTACACGAAGTTTCGTTAGCTCGTCAGGCGTGAGCGTGATGTCCTGCATTTGAGTCTTGAGCTCTGAAACATGCTTCTCCACCGACTCTTTTGTTGCAGGATGTGCGACCAGCGTAGTGTTTTTAGCGTCCACAACTACCTTCTTAAGGGATCCCAGGTCAGAGACCTTTATGTCTGAGAGCTTCACACCTGTTGTTGCAGAAACAACCTTACCACCGGTGAGGACAGAAATGTCCCTAAGAAGCTCTTCCTTGTGCTGTCCATAGCCCGGTGATTTGATTGCCACGACTGGAAGATTGGCATTCAACTTGTTGACAACTAATCCTTGAAGTGCCTCACCTTCTACTTCTTCTGCAATGATGAGCAGCGGAGTTCTCGACTGCATCACCTTCTCGAGGAGAGGAATGAGATCACGCATCGACGTGAGCTTGTTCTCCATGAGGAGGACCTTCGCATCGGAATATGCCGCGTGCATCTTCTCGGAATTGGTCACGAAGTATGGACTGAGGTACCCACGATCGATCTGCATGCCTTCCATGATCTCAAGTGAGGTGGTCATACCCTTCGCATCCTCGACCGTGATGATGCCGTCGTGGCCTACTTTGTTCATGGCGTCTGCAATCAACTCACCGATCTTCCTATCACCGTTCGCAGAGATGGTTGCGATCTGAGCGATCTCTTCGGAAGTCGTGAGCTGTTTCGCAGAGTCCTTGAGAAGAGAGATGACCGCATTTGACCCTGATTCGATGCCTTCACAAAGTTCTTTTGCAGAATAACCGGCATCCAAAAGCTTTAGGCCCTCCTTGACCATTGCATAGGTAAGAACAGTGGAGGTGGTCGTTCCGTCACCGGCAGTATCATTTGTTTGAGAAGCAGCTTCTCTGATCAGCTGAGCACCCATCCTCTCAATCTGATTTTTTAGATTAATAGACTTACTGACAGTGACCCCGTCTTTTGTAACAATTGGAGAAGCACCTTCTTGCTGTATTAAAACTGTTTTTCCTTTTGGGCCAAGGGTGCAGCTTACTGCTTCTGCAACAATTTCAAGGCCCTTGAATAGAGACTTTCTTGCATCTTCTGAAAAGATAACCTTAGTATGTCCAGTAAGCTTATTGTCTTGCATGCGGATTAATCTAATACATGCAGACCAACAAGTTTAACCTTTAGTTACTGCAAGCCACACAGGCTTCCCAGATTTCCATGCAACTGCTATCAGCCCCTTTTTGTACTTTGCAAGAACTTCAAGCAAGGTTGTTTTTTGCTGATCATCATTCACTTGCTGAATGTAGCGCGCCAATCGAAACTCTGTGTAATCAAAAAGATTTCTTTTGTCAAATCCGGGAGCTTGAGACTTGTGAAGCTGGAAGTCGGTGCAGGCCTCACCCGGTTTCCTGCCCGGTGTCATAGGTGTTCTTGTTGCCATAGCCGACTCGTGTTTCATCTTGATATAATTATATCTATGAAATCAACAAGTCGTTTATGAAAAACTTTTTTGTTGGAAATCTCCACACTTCCGATGAGTATCACATCGGAATACAGAACTGCTTCGTCATGGCAGCAACCGCTACATTTTTAAATTTTGCTTCCACATCCACATCAATTGTATCATCTCGAAGGGCCTGTAGCTGCGGTTCCGGCACATAGTGTATCATGTTGCTGTGCTTCCGCCGATCAGTGGTGGAACCGTTGGCGAACTCGGGTTCCGTGTTGGAGATGTGCTGCAGTGGGCGGATGGCGCCCCACGTTTCGCAGGCAACCTCGTGGGCATCGGCCATTGAGAGCTCGCCGTCGTTGAAAGTATGGTGATGTGTGTCTAGCACAAGCGGGGTTCCCGTTTCCTTGTGCACCTCCAGTAGATCGAGGAGCGAGTAGGAGTTCTCATCGTTCTCGAGGGTGAGCCTCTTGCGAACGTTATCGGGCAGGGATTTGATCTGCTCGATGAGGCGGGAGGAGCGATCCGCCTTGCCACCGTGGATGTTGATCGCGTAGAAGGGCGAGTGATCCAGGCCCATCTCATCGAACAACCAACCGTGGATGCCCAGTTCCACGAAGGCCTTCTCCACCACGGAATCAGAATCGGAGGAGAGCACGCAGAACTGGCCTGGGTGCACTGTAACCCGCATTCCCTGTTCCTTCACGTAATCGCCCGCAACTTTGAGCCACTTCTTCACCTCATCGTTATCCCACAGCTCGCGATCCACCTGATCCGCGAGGGGAAACATGGCGGAGGAGATGCGGAACACCTTCGCACCGAACTTGCGGATCTTCGGCAGCATCACCGCGAGGTTCTTCACGTTGTTCACGTATGTGCCCTTGATCATCTCGGGGGAGTACTTACCCGATCGATACCGCCCCAACTGAAGGGTGCGTTCCTCCATGGCATTTACGAAGTACTTCTCACCAGAACGCGGTTTGGTTTCTTCCTTGAGGAAGTGGCAACAGATTCCAAGCATGTTACACCCATCCTAACCCCTCGCGGGGCAACATTGCACTCAGCCCTTCAGGAGCTTGTAGAGCTTCGATCCGTTGCTCTTGCCTTTGCGGTGGTTCTTCTTGATCGCCTTGCGGAGGGCGGAGTTGAGATCGCCTGTTGGAATCGGTTCCAGCGTGGGGCGGTGGCTCTTCTTCCTTCGTGGGCGTTCGAAGGCCATCTCAGCGGCTTGCGGCGGAGGTGGGAGTGCATCGAGGGAGGAGGAAACATCATCCTCATCATCGTACTTGTTCAACCGCTTCACGCGGTGGGCGAGCTCCTTCACAGATGCGGTGGCCTCCTCCGGGCTCATGAACCGCAACCTCTTCACGTACTCCTGGATGAAGGCGATGGGCCAATCCTTCACGGTATCGTATGCGAAGGAGTGTTGCTCTCCCAGCACCGCCTTCACCACATCACCATCCATCTGCTTGATCTGCACGAGTTCATCGAACCGGCCCGGGCGGAGGATGGCCTCATCCAGCTGGTTCTTGTTGTTCACCGTTGCGATCACCAGCTTCACGTGCCGTTGGAAGAACTCGAGGGTTTCGAGCAGTTTCTCCTGCATGTGGGATCGATCAAAATCATCGAGGATCACCGCATCAGGTTCGAAGATGTTGATCGCCTCGAACACGGAGGAACTATCCATGTGCCCGATATCCTCCACGCGGATGCGGAAGGATTTCATACCGAGGGAATCCACGATCGTGCGGGCCATCGTGCTCTTGCCCGTGCCAGGCGGGCCATAGAGGAGAACGGAGCGGGGAACTCCGGCATCGATGCACTTCTTGAGGTAAGTGGAGTACTCACCGGCACGCTTAGAGGGCATCGGCAGGAAGGCATCATCCACATCGAGTGTGATGGGTGCGTATCCACCTTCGTAGGCCAAGCTCGGGCCTTTCGCCTTGCGGAGCACGATGTTATCGTTCTTCATCTGCCGCCACAGTTCGGCCTTGATGAGGGCCTTCGCAACATCCACCTTCTCCACGGGAACGAAGATGCGATCGATGAACTCGCTCTTCTTCGTGGAGATGTACCCGAACTTCACACCCTCGAAGTGGTGGATGTGGATCAGCATCGATTCATCGGAGGTGCGGATCACCTCCAACGGCTTGCCCTTCAGTGCCTTGAGGATGATCTTCGTGAAATCCTCCGGCCAAGGAGAATCCCAGGATTCATCGAAGAAATCATCCGGCCATATCTCAAGATCATCCACGATCACCCTGCCGATGAGGAATGCCGCCTTGGCACCGTTGAGGGCATCGGGCTTCTCGATGAAGGGCTGGATCGCAGTGAAGATCTCGGATCCCATCCGGAACACCTTCCTCACCTTGCTCAGGTTGAAGAAATCTCGAACCGCCTCCTTCGTTGTTCTCTCGATGAACACAGGGGCTTCGCTCTTTTCTCTCATGGGATAAACCTTAATACAAAAGATAGAAATGTTTCAATGTTCGCAAGCGCCACAGCTACAAATATCCACAGGATATCCTAGCGTTATCTCTTCGTTTGTAGGTATATCTCTGACTGCCCTAACGTGCGAGGGCTGAAATCCTTCTATGTCAGGAAGAAGAACAGCATTCGGATAGCAAGATCGATTATATCCTCGAAATTTTCCGTTCACAGGATCAGTAATCGTCTCGCCGCGCTTGATGAAGCACGTCGAAAAAACGCCAAACCCATCTATTTTACTCCTTTTTACCTTTGTCATCGCTGGCATCCTGGGCACCAGTGTGATGTTCTACACTCGGGAGTTTCCTCTCGCAGGATGGTGTGGCCTGTTGGGCATTCCTTGCGGGAGTACACGAGGAAATCAAATTGAGTGGTGCCCTTCGTTCCATCCACGTTCCGATAGGTTTTGATGGATGCACCCTGAGATCGATAAGATTCGCTCGCGCAATCCAACACGCTCTCGCACAGGCTCACGTACTCGTTCGCGGTGATCTCCGTTACGTTCCTCCAGGGTGAGATCCCCGCACGGTATAGGGCTTCGGCCTTGAGATAATTTCCAACTCCTGCCACCGCAGATTGATCCATGAGGGCCTCCGCAATGGTGCGTGTTGGTTTACCTAACATCTTTTCCGCGAATATTTCTGGGGTTAACTGCCCACCGAGGATGCAGGGCCCGAGGGTACCCAACTTCTTCCGGTGTTGTGCCCCTCCCCTCACGAACTTGATGGTGCCGAAGTGCCTCATATCGTTGAAGAAGATCATCTGAGAATCGCGAGTGATGTTGGAGGTTCCGTACTTCACCACGTAGGCGGTGTGCTTCGAGGGTGAAGTTCCCCACTGGGCACTCATACCGTAAGTAACGTGCGAATACAGATCGTTCCCCTGTGAATCGGTGAGGTGCCACCACATGAATTTGCCGTGGGTACCGATCTCCTCGATCTTCACAGGGCCGAGCTTCAGTGCCTCGAGGATGATCTCGGTTCCCTCAGGGGGTTTCTTCGTGTACCGCCCCACGAGGCCGGGAGAAACCTCGAGGAGGTGTTTGCCCTCGATGATCTTCTTCAGCCTATCTCTGCTAACTGCAAGTTCTGGAGATTCTGGCACAGTTCTTCATCCTTCTTCTGTTGATAAAACTTTTTCACGGATTCGCTAATTTTCTTTTTATGTTCTTCAGTGAAATGAGTATTTTTCTTTCGTTCCTTCTTCGGAACCATTTGGGATTCATCTTTTCTTACGATCGAAAGAATGGTGTGGTGTGATGTATCCCATTTTTTTGCAACTTTATACGCAGGAATTCCTGAGCCATATTCAGCTTTAATTTCAATAATTTCTTCCTGCGTAAATTTCCTTTTGCGTTTTCGTGTTTTATAAGCATTTTCAAGGCCAAGTTCCTCTTTTTTCTTACCTTTATTCCAAGGAATCCTTCCTTTAATTGCTTCGATTACATTATTCTTCCATTCAGGTGGTAATCCGTTATTGGCCTCACAAATCTTCTTTTGTTTCTCGCTCAAAACTTTCCTTGTTTCTTCCGAATGTGTATCACCTTTACCCATGCCTCCTGTGTTCCAAGAAATGTTATAGAACATGGGATTCACGGGTGCTTGAAAATGTTCAATCCATTTCTTTTCGCAATCGATTGCTTCTCTTAGAGAACAATCAGGGCCAAGATCTTCCAGTATGGTGAGTTCAAAATTCTCAATACCATATTTCTCAATAGCTTGAAGTATGTTATTTCCTGATCCGTAATAGTTGGGAGCTCTTCTAGAGTTTCTTCCAACGTACATCTTCCCATTGATTTTATTTGTTGTTAAGTAAATCCACATAGGTATAAGTATGCCAGAGTTCTGGCATTAACCTACCTAATTTACTTTCTGTACAATCACGAGTTCGTTATCGAAACACCAGCCGATTCCGTATGGGCACAGCACCTGCACCCAGCAACGGCCGGATCCCACGTTTGCTTCCCTTACGTGGAGGATAACACCGATTCCATCGTTCCACTTGCATGCGATCCCTCCGGATGGATTCGGATCAACATCGAGCAAGATCTTTCCTACTCGGGCCACGGTAGCATCTCCCGCCTTCACGGCACCACCTCGAGGTTCTCCTCGAGGATCCATCCGATTCCCTCCCGGGCCGTGAGCACCTTCACCATGTGGTTCGGCCGGTGGCCACCCTCTGGGATCACGCTCGCCTTATCGAGAACCACCATGATATCATCCGCGGTGATGCTCTTGTTTGGAAACCGCCCGTTTCCGTAGGCAAGCCTCTCATTATCCCACAGGGTGATAGATCTCCGCACCCTGCCGGTTTCATCCATGTACCGATCGATGGGAGCATTCACTCGAACGAGATCACCGATCTTCATTCTGCCTCCTCCCAGTAGTACTGGATGAATGCAATGGGAATCTGGGTTACACCACCATCGCTCCACAGCACTCTGCACATGTTCTTCTTCAACCCCAGGAGGATCCCGCTCTGGGCGAGTAACGTTTCCTTGCTCGTTCTGATCTTGGGGATGAGCATGCAACCTCTTCGCATGGGCACATCATACACCCATGAGGGTGCATTTTTCACGGTTTCTTCTTCACCGAGTTTCCGGGGCGAAGAGCACCGTGATCTGAGTGGATCCGTTCCTTCAACTGGTGCCACTCGCCACGATCGTACTCCCAGGCGGTGTGAGGTGCACTGTTCGGAAACTCACGATCGAGGATCTCGAGCCTCCGGAAGATCTCGTCCCGCACAGTTGCCTCGGGATACACATCGAGCGCATCACCTTCGGAATCGAAGAGGGTGATGAAGCTGGCTCGGGCGGGATGGATCACATCGGTATCTATGTTCCTCACTGGAGCACCTCCACGTAATCTGCGTAACACCAACCTATTTTTCTCCCCGCGAGGATCTTTATCCTCGTGTAGCGGGAGTAACCCGAAACGTGGAGTTGGGTTCCCAACACGATCCCGGGCCCATCGGATTCGATCCACTTCACGTAGGGATCCGAATCCTCACTGAGGTTGTTGGGATCCCTGAAGAGGGGTTCGTACTCCGTGAGTTCCTTATCGGTGTACATCACGAGTTCGCCCACCTGCGGGATCCGAAGTTCACGCATCGGAATCCTCCCTGAGGATCGTGTAGTACGCCACGAGGAGGTGCATCGGCACGTGATCCACCTTCCCGTTGCACCACAGGATCGCCCTGAGATCATCGTACACGCCCTCACTGTACCCCGTGTGGTTTCTCAACACGATCCCGAGGGGTTGTTGCCAAGGCGAGATGTACTTGTGGTTCGCCACGATGAGATCGCCTTCCCTGAACCTCACTTGATCACCCGCACGTGTGCCTTCCTCACCCACCGTATCCTACCATCATCCAGGAGAACCTTGCACAGGATGGAGAGATCTCCCGGTGCCCCGTGGGTGAGGATCTGTTGGATCCTCTCGGGCCCCGCGAGGAGGATCATGAGGGTTCCGTTGAGTAGTTCCTCGTACGAGAGCCCGCTCCAGGGATCCTCGTAGAGGAGTGAGTAGGATTCCGGGTACTTGGTGAGGAGATCACCCACGTTCAAGAGATCACCTCGAGCATCCTCTCCGCGAGCGTGTAGGTTCCCTCCTGGATGAACACCTCGAGGATGCGGGATTCGTACACGGGAGAACGTTCCTTCTTCACACGGAGTACGATCCCGAGCCCGTAATCGGAACCTCCGTTTCCCTTCACCCTCACGAGATCTCCGATCTTCATACCTCACGATCCTCCACGCAGGAGATCACCTCCGCGAAACAATCGGTGTGGAAGGGAACGAATTGCCCCATCCAGAACACCATACAATCGCACTCCCCCGCGATCTGTTCACCCCACTCCTGGAAGATGTAACCCTCATCATCCGGGTACAGGGTGATGAGCGCGATCTTACTCTCATCCTCCCGGAGGTAGGAGGGATCGATCCGCACGAGATCGCCCACTCTCACGGTTCCACCACCACGAAGAGGCCCTTGATCACATCCTCTTTCAACCACTTGGAGAAGTTGTAGGGCGAGAGGAACACCTCGTAATTATACCCCCAAACATCATCCACCACTCCGAGAATCAATCCCGATGTGATCTTTCCGTTCTTCACCATGTACTCGTTCGGGAGGAGTAGTGATCCGATGGGATATGGATGTGGTTTCGCCTCGCTCACGGGAACACCTCGTAGTAGTTCATCACGAATCCCTCGTACTCACACGCGGTGGTTCCATCCACGAAGAGGATCTGGTAGAGTATCTGTTCCCACTTACCACTCGGTTCCAACCGTTTGATCACGATCCCCACCTTCCTGTTGGGTGAGGATGCGAAGGTGGTGTAGAACTCGTGAACCTTCCCCACAATGAGAGTACCTGGTGCGATCACGAGATCACCTCGAACAAGTACTTCTCGTGTTCAATCCGGGTACGGAATTCAACCACCCTCTCATTGATGAGAAACCCGTGGATGAGAAACTCGCCCTTCTTATCCCACTTACATTTCCTCTCCCCGAGGTACAACCCGAGTTCGTTCACCCCCGTGGGGGTTAGTTCGTACGCGATGAGAACGAGATCACCGTGTTTCATGGATCCTCACCCTCCTCAATCCTCCCATGGGTACCTTCTTCACTCCCGAGGGTGCGAGTACTTTATACTTCCAGTTGGGGAACTCGCCACTCCTCTCGAGGAGTATACACAACTCCACCTTTGTTTCGAAGTAGTGGAACTCCACACACAGATCACCTGGATTCATTTCACCACCTTCACCCAGTGCGCGTACACCCAACCGATCCCGGTAGGTGCGAGGATCTTGAGGATGTTATCACTCGTGATGTTCGTGTTTATCCTCTTGATCTCCAGGATCGTTCCGATCTCTCCCGCCATCAGTGCGATCCCGGTGTATGGGTTCCTCACGCTCTTGGGAAACACCTCCGCGAACTCATCGGAGAAGAGATCGCATCCCATCCCGTTACTGGGAACCACGAGATCACCGATCTTATACTTCACGAGATCACCTCCAACTTGAAGATCATGTTCTTGGGGATCTCAACGATCCCCTCGTTGGGAACGAGGATGTGAAGTAACACGTACTCGAGTGATCCACCTGGGAACCTCAAGGAATAATCCATGTAAATACCCGTTTTGATCCCACCACTCACGCCCATCCACCTCACGAAGTTACCTCGCGATAGGTTCACGGGTTTTCCCCTCGCACCGTGGAACTCGAACTCTCTCACGCCCATGGTGTGAACCCGAACTCTTCCATTTCATCCACCGTGAAGAGGTAGGAGGATCCCATCTCCTTCACCCGCCCATCCGTGAGGAGAACAGTACACCGGTAGAACTCGAGGGAATCCTTCGGTAACTTCTTGGATTTGAGTACGATCCCCCAGGAGTTCTTCTCCCCGAACATGTTGGTGTACACGAACGTACCTGGATCAAGTGGTGGGTACATCCACGATCCTCCAGTAGTGTTTCCGGTTCCACCCCGTTCCCGAGGGAGTGTGAACACGCACGAAGTTGGGATCCACCTCGAGGATCGTTCCGAGGGTTCCCGGGGCGATCCCACTGATCCATCCCCTCATATCGCGCGCATCCTCACGGGTGGAGAACAGGAGGGTGTGATCCCACTCGAGGAAGGAATCATCCCACACGATCTCATCCTCACTCCTCAACACAACGAGATCACCTACACGAAAATTCATAATTCTATCCTAGATTAAAAACATTTCAATCTACAAAAACCTATAAAATCCATATCTTTTATTATCTTTTCCATATTTATTTGGATGGAAACTGAAAGAAAATTCTACGTTTATGTGGATTACAGGGAAGATGATGGAAAACCTTTCTACGTTGGGAAAGGAACGGAGAGGAGAGTAAAGCTAGAGAAAAGAAATCCCCTTCATACCAATATCAAAAAGAAACATGGAATGGTTAGAAAGATCCTCTTTGATAATTTGAGTGAAAGCGAATCTTTCGAGAAAGAAATACAACTTATCCAAGAACTTAGAACCCATATTGATTTTAGAGAAGGTGGAGCAAATCTTACTATGGGAGGAGAAGGTATTTCAGGATACAAATTCACCAAAGAACAAAGAAAAAAACTGTGGGATAATCCCGAGCACAGAGAAAAAATGAGAGAATCTCTAAAGAAAACTTGGGATAATCCTGAACACAGAGAAAATATTAGTAAATCTATGGAAAAAACATGGCAAGATCTTGAACATAGATCAAAAGTTTCGAATCAAATTAGAGATCATCATGGCAATCCAGAGTTTCGCAGGAAACAGGGTGAGAAGATGAGAGAAGTTCTCAGTAATCCTGAGATCAGGAAAAAGATCTCCGAGATTACAAAGGAGAAACTCTCTGATCCCGAGATCAGGGGAAAAATTAGCGAGAATGTAAAATTATCATTGGCAAAACTAACACCGGAACAAAGGAGTGAAAGAATTAAGTTAGGTTGGGAAACTAGGAGATTGAAAAAACTTCAACAGAATTTTAACGAGATCACCGGGTTTCACGATACCCTCGTACAGAACGCTGAGTTTATCGTGTGAAATCCAGTAGGTGCAATGATCACGTAGAACTTCCTGCCACCATAATCATCCTCCGAGAATTCTGATAGGAAGATCACAGGAGTTGGCTTGGCGTAGAGGTACGGTTTCTCCCCCATCTTCCACCCATCTGGATAACTGTGGGAACTTGCGAGGATGAGATCACCGGGTTTCATGCGGGTTCACAGGAGAATTCATAACAATCCTTACCCAGTGGGTAGATATCATAATCCTCATGGATCTCTTTGAGGGTGAGGCGGGTATCCTTGAACTGTTCGATCGCTTCCGAACGATCGTACGCGTGGATCGTGATGTTTCCACCGTACTTCCTCCCACGATCGAGGTGTAGAACCTTGAAGGTGTACGGGCGTTTGCGCGTGTTGTAGTTCTCTTCGCTCATGTGATCATCCTATCATCTCGTGATTCCAATTTACACGGGTTTGAACACGTAGAAGTTCCTCACTCCCTCGTGATCGTGTGAACCGATCCGTAACCCCAGATCCTGGAGGGATCTCACCCACTCCCAACACGTGGATCTCACCTCATTCCGTGATTCGTACGCATACCCACTCGTGGGGATCCACACCCCACCCTTCTCCACTCTCCTGTATCCCCGGTTCACCCCGGATTTGATGGGAGGTTGGGAGGATGGGTTTCCGTGGGGATCACGCCCGAGTTCAACGAGATCGTTCATTATCGAGAATTCCACCAGTTCATGAACGTTCTTGGGAGGTACGTGAGGAAGGAGTAGAGGGAGGATAGGAAATTATACATGATTCTACTCTATCACTCCCCCACCAACTTTACACCCGTGAGAGAATCTCTACTTCCCAATCATCATACAGATAAAATTCCAATAATTTTCCTGTGGGTAACAGTAACTTTATTTTAATTGTTTTTCTCACGAGGGGTGGGTGATAAGGAGGTGATTCGATCAACATCCCGGTGAACTCCTGGGGAGATCGTGAATAGTAGGTTCGTTTGATAAGAACGAGATCACCCCTCTTCACTGATCACCTCGTAATGATTCCTGATGTAATCCTCGTACTCACTTCCCACCGAACCATCACTGTACAGGATCACGTATGATTTACCAAACGTTTTCATACCCTCATCCTCGTATAGGATCATCCCTAACTCTCCCTCCTTATGGAAGAACTCGTACTCTTCCAATTTACCGAGAATCATAGAACCTGGAGGAATCACGAGATCACCTCCACGTACTCTCTGATCTCATCACCTCGTAACCATGTTTTCTCCACCTTCCCATCCGAGAGGAGAACGCGAACCGTGGTGTACCTGGTGTTCTCACTGGGTTGATCGAGGGAGAGAACGATCCCCATCCAATCCTCCTCACTCCGTGGAAACACCGTGAAGGAGAGTGCGAAATCACTCCTCTTCACCCTCCGGTTTCGTATCAGATCACCCCGTTTCACGAGATCACCTTCATCCAATGCGAGTAAACCCAACCCATCCCGTTCGGGGTGAGGATCTTGATGAGTTTATCCGTGGAGATGTTACTTTTCATTATCCGGATCTCCAGAACCGTTGCGATCTCACTGTACAGGAGTGTGATTCCTACGTAGTTATCCCAGTTATTCCCACTGGGTGTGTAGGGGTTATAGTTGTTCTCACCGGGAAGAACGGTGTACCTCTCAACGAAATGTTCATTGTAGAGATCGCATCCCGCCTCGTGGATGGGGGTAACGAGATCACCGGGTTTCATGGTTCACATCGCGAGGTGTTTATCGTGTTTGAACTCCGTGAGAACCTCCCACAGGATCCACGGTATACTCCCGTAGTGGGCGTAACCACCGTAGAACAGAACCCAACACGGTTCCTTACCGATCACACCACCCTCCTCACGGTGAAGGGAAAAATATCTGTTACGAATCTGGTACTTCATGTTACTCACCACGCCACAAATGGATTACGAATCACCCCGAAGATCTCACGATCCTTCACATCCTCCCACGAGATACAACGGGGTAGGTTGGGATTCTTGTAGAACCCATCCCACTGTTCCTGGGGTTTCGTATCCCACGCAACACGAACCCAACCCTCCAGTTCGTTCTGGATGTAGTTCGTGTGATTCCCCACGTGTTCACAGAAGATACGGTTCCTCTCCAATACACGATCCCGTTCCTCGTGGGAGAGGTGGTACGTAACCCACCAGGTTCTCTCCTCCTCGTAGATGTGGCGGGTGTAGAAGTACTCATCGGAACACCGGATGATCCCACTCAGAGGCCCATCGTAATAATCGAGATGAAACACGGGGATAATATCGGTGTACTCATCTACCGATTTTTTAAACGTATCCTGGAAAGATTTCCAGAACAAAGGGTAATCCAACTGGGTTACATGGGGTGGAATATCACAGATTTTCATGGGTTCATCCTATCACGGTGGGGGTGAAGTTTACACTGGGGTTATCTCATTATCCAACACCCACCCCACAATTCCACCTGAACTGAGTACACGATGGTAGTACGTGTTCCTCACCCCTCCCAGAACGAGGAGAAGTTCGAACTTCTGAGGATACACATCGATCATGATACAATCATCCTGATTCTCATCCCACACCCTCACCCAGGGAGAAAGGGAACGTACAAGATCACCCGGATTCACTGAGAACCTCCACGCGATCCCGATCCGAGATGATAATGTAAAAAATCCTACCGGAATCCTCGAGGATCTGGAGATCGATACATCCACCCCTCACGCGGGTGAAAAGATACTCCCATCCCAGAACGATACCTGTGATAGGTTCCAACTCCACGCCCCACTCCTCAGAGGTACGGGTTAAACGTACGAGATCACCCTTGTTGAGATTCATCCTCATCTCCTTCGCCCTCGCACGCCCAACAGAACCAGTGCCCGCCCCCGAGGTTCTCCCGCCCATCCGTACACCTACAGTTCGGGCAAATGAAGTGATCCGGGATCTCCACGATCTCACCTCCACACAGGTACCTCCGCGTGGAGTTCGGGAGAACCTCCAAACACAGGGCGATCACACCATCGAGTACGCACATCTCCCCGGGTTTCACGTGATCCCCTCCGTGTACTCATCACACGCCCACACGATCCCCAACTTGGGGGAGAGAACCTGTATGTTCCACTCACCCCTCTTCCAGTTTCCCCCGTTGTACTCGAACCCGTACGCCTGGAGGAACACCACGGTTTCACCCTCCTCCAACCTCTGGGAGGTGTTCTTCTTCCCTCCTTGATCGTACTCCTCGAGATCCCTCCACGCGGAGTGGTTGCGGGTGATCCGGATGAGATCGCCCCTCTTATACCTCCAATCGGTGCGCACGGGAGATTTCAGGTACAAGATGTGATCCTCCGGTGAGGTACGTACCACGCGAGGAAGGATTCAGGTACCCAGGGATTCATGCGATTTTACTCCAGTATCTAGGATCGTACCTCGCCTCGAACACCTTGCCGTTCTGGTAGAGGATCCGGTACATGTGTTCGTGGGAGTTGATCCTCCACTTCGCGAGGATCACGTAGAGAACGCGTTTACTCCTACTCCACCCACTCACGGAGATGAGTGAACCGGGGGTGAACTGTTCTTCTGATTGGTTCACTGTATCACCATCACATCCGTGTGCGAGATCATGTAGGTTCCCCCGTTGAGGAGTACCTTCGAGTGGAACTCGTACGAGGTGAGAACGAGGGCGAGATCACAAACATTCATGTATCCCGCGTGTTTCCGATCACCATCAGTACTCCACAGTGCGTGGCCCGTGTTGGGAAACCCCAGGAACGTGAACTCCTTCAATCGTATCAGATCACCCGGTTTCACCGATCACCTCCAACTGGTACCCGAAGTAGATCTCGAAC
>Ga0214923_10004219_pt1 | contig 17513 bp, 14 predicted proteins | sample LL1510_MetaG_FD_177993 | JGI IMG/M metagenome (GOLD analysis project Ga0214923, IMG submission 177993) | Freshwater microbial communities from Lake Lanier, Atlanta, Georgia, United States - LL-1510 | ecosystem: Environmental > Aquatic > Freshwater > Lake | place: USA: Georgia | collected... | reverse complement strand
CCAATACCGCCCCCATGAGAAACGCCCCCAAGGCCACGCTAAAGCCGATCTTCTCGGCAAAAAGTGCCAGACCAAAAACCAATCCCAAAACCGTGACCAGCAGAACCTCGTCCATACGAGTTTGCCCAGCCATGCGAATGATGCGTGGCACCAGCAGAAAACCACCAACCGCCACACTGGTAAAGAAAGCGGTTAACTTCACCAAGGTACCCGCCGTGACATACCAACCAGCCTCCCCGGTCGTACCCAGGCTGGTCAGGATTCCCATGATGGCGATGGCCAGGACGTCTTCGACAATCAGAATCCCGAAAACAACCCGGGCAAACTCCTGCCGGATCAGTCCCAAGCCCTCCAACGTCTTGGCAATAATGGTCGTGGAGGAAATGGCGATAATGGCACCCAAAAAAACACTCTCCAACTTTCCCCAACCAAAGCAGTGTCCGAGGGACTGGCCCAAAAAGAACATACCACTGATTTCCACCAATGCGGCCACGATGGCCACCGCGCCGACCTCCTTGAGTTTGCGGAGACTGAAATGCAATCCCACGGAAAACATCAAAAGCACCACCCCCAGGTCCGCCAGGGTTTTGATCCCTTGCTCGTTGGAAACAAAACTGAAGGGAGGCGTATTGGGCCCGATCAGAATTCCCGCCAGAAGATACCCCAGAACCACGGGTTGCCTGAGTTTTTGGCAGATCACCGTGGCGACGGCCGCCGCCGCCATAACCAACGCCAAATCTTGAACTAACTCAATTCCGTGCACCGCGGCATTTTGGCAGATTCACCCTGTCCGCCCAACAGCAAAGGGACTTGGGCTTACGGCTTCGCGGGTAGGGCGGTGGCCTGAAACTGGACGACTTTCCATCCCGAGGGTCTGGCCATCATGGTCATGCAGAATCGATTCACCCCCTCGATCACCTTCCCGCGGACCTCCACCCTGAGGGAAAACTTGCCGGTGACCAAAGCAAAGTCGCCAAAGGGCTTGACCCGCAACTCTTCCAGTCGGATAGGTTCATATTTGCGGGCTCCACTCCGGAGGGCTTCCAGAAACTGACCTCGGCTCTCCTGAAGTCCGGTTCCATGGATGTGCTCGTAGTCTGCATCCAAGACATCGCTGAGCCGATCTGCGTCGTTGGCGCTCACGCCCTCAGCCCAGCTTTTTGCCAAACCAAGGAACTCCGCATCTTTGGTTTCCGTGACCGCCCCCTGCCCGCCATGTCCTGCTCCCGGAGAGGAACAAATCAGTAGACCGAGGGCACAGATTCGCAGACCCTTTGGCTTCATCGGTCCCATGTTTAATCCCAACACGAAATCAGCCAGTGAATTCTTTCCCGGCGTTTTTGACACCCCTCCCGCTCACCCTTAGAATCCATCCATGATTCAGCTCACAGAGCGTGCCGCTCAACATATCCGCCAGCTCACCGCGCAACGCGACTCCACGTTTGGTCTCAGGTTGGCGGTGGAAAAGGGCGGATGTGCCGGGCTGTCCTATGGAATGACGGTGGCCCCGTCTCAACCAGGCGACCGGACTTTGGATCAGAATGGAGCCCGACTCTTCTTGGCGGCCGATAGCGTGAGCCTGCTCGAAGGCTGCACCTTGGATTTTGAGGAGGAGTTGACCCACACGGGTTTTAAGATCATCAACCCCAAGGCCAAACAGACCTGCGGTTGCGGCACCTCCTTCGAGGCCTAACTGCTTGGCTTCTCCCTGGTCGCTGCGGGACGCTTTCCGCCCGGGTATCCTGGCGGTTCGGAGATTTTACCGTGTTTTTCTTTTTTTTCAGGCCATCGCCATTGCCCTCTACTTTGCCTATCACCATGTTCCGGCGGTTCAACGTTCCTGCGACTCGTTTGCCGCTTGGAAAAAGTCGGGGGGCATACCCCTCTCCGCTTTCCTGACCGCCGTTGCCGGCACCCTCCTTCCGGAATTGGTACGCACGGTGGTCGGCCCCGATCGCACATGGGATGCGGGACGACTACGTCGTTTAGGATGGAATTTTCTCTTCTTTTCATTCAACGGCCTGCTGGTGGATCTCTTTTACCTCCTTCAGGCCACCCTTTTTGGCATCGGCGCCTCCTGGCGGGTGGTTCTTCCGAAAATCACCCTCGATTTCTTCGGTTTCATTCCTTGGGTCGCCCTGCCCATGAGCGTCAGTTACTTTCTTTGGCTGGAGCTGGATTGGTCGCCCCGTCGGATTTTTAGGGCTTGGAACTGGAGTCTCTACCGGGACCGCGTCTTGCCTTTGATCATTCCGGATTTTGTCTACTGGGGACCGATCCTTGTCTTTCTTTACGGGCTCCCCCTATCCCTGCAGGTACCCTTTTTCCTCTTGGCTTTTTCCGGTTGGAGTTTGGCCTTCGTCTTTATCGGTTCCCACGGACTGGAGAAAAAAGACTAGCTCTGCTGGAAATTTGCCCGCCATAGAAGAAAAAACCCGTAGGCCTGAAGAATCAGGTTTGGAAGCCAGACAATGAGCTCGGGATAGGCTCCTCCCCGATTCTTTAAGCCCTCCGCCAGAAGAATGAGGACATAGTAGGCCATGACCACAAAAAAGCTGACCACAACCCCCACCGATGTTTCTTTTCTTTGCACCCGAATTCCCAGTGGAATTCCCACCAGCAAAAGGGTGAAAGGGGCCAACGCAAAGCTGATTCGTTTTTGCATTTCTGTTAGCATGGGATAGACCTGTTTGGGATCCACATACCCCTCCACGGGGCTAAGGATCCGTTTGGTCAAGTCGCCAAGCTCGGCAATCCGAATGTCCTTTAGATCATCAGGGTTCAGAAAACCACGCAAAGAAATCTTAAGGGGAAGTTGTTCGGCACTCAAACCGGCACGAATCGTGTTGAGGTCTGTTGGATTGTCCCCTCTCTCCTCCTGACGGGCTTTTTGCAGAGTCATTGTGAGGCTCATCTCATCCAAATCTGCGGAAAGGAACCCTTGGGTAGCCCGAATATTTCTTTTGGGAACCCCATTGGCATCCAATTCCCATATGTGAATGTCCTTTAACTCATTCCCGTTCTTCTCTCCAACAAAGATCCGGTAACCGGGAAAACGATCCATGGCCTCACCCGTTCGAATCAAAAAAGAAGGATTGTCCCTGCCCACATCCAGCAGGGCTGACTGAAACTTCTGTAATGTAAGGGGAACCAGAACAGCATTGTTATAGAAACAGACAAAGGATACGAATAGCCCGAACAGGATCACTGGGGCGACTAAGGGGATTAACCCGATTCCAGCCGCTCGAATTGCCTGCAGTTCCAAGTCCTGGGACATTCTTCCGAAAACGATCAATGCCGCCACCAAGATTCCCCAAGGCATGGTGAAGGTAAGTGCTTGTGGAACCAAAAGCCCAACCATTTTCAAAATGAGCGTAAGGGGAAGTTCATCATTGACCAGAAGCTCAAACAACTGCTTGAAAGCATTTCCCAGAACCAGAACAAGCGAAAGGACTGCCACAGCAACCGCAGTCACTGACATCATCTGCTGGACAAGATGGCGATACAGAATTCTCAAGGGTATGGAATCACAACGACCACTAGATACCCGACGATGCCTTGATGCACACCGTTTCGCAAGGTCCCGCTTTTTGAGGGCCTATGCCCGCGTTCGACACCAGCACCATCATGGTTCGGCCAATTTTTGCAAAATCAATGCCTGCTTCCAGATTGACCCCAGTCCATTCCATGGGTTGAGTGGGTTGGTGAATCTATCCGCCAAAATCGATGAGCACATCAAGGAAGCCATGAAGGCCAGGGAATCCGAAAGGCTGGGCGTTCTTCGTATGCTGAAGTCTGCGGTCAAATATGCCGTGATCGAGAAGTATGGGGCCGAGGGTGCGGCCAAGGATGAGGACGTGCTGGCGGCCGTTCGCAAAGAGATCAAAAAACGTCAGGATTCGATTGAAGCCTTTGCCAAGGGGGGACGGGAGGATCAGGTCAGCAAAGAAAAAGCCGAAATGACGATTCTCGAAGGCTACCTGCCTGCCGCCATGTCCGAGGCGGAGCTGGAAAAATTGGTGAAAGACGCCATAGCAGAACTCGGCGCCACCGACAAAAAAGCCATGGGTGCGGTGATGAAGGCTTGTCAGGCCAAGGCGGCTGGGCGGGCTGATAACCGGGCCCTCAGCACCCTCGTCGGAAAACTCCTGCCTTAGGTTGTCGGTGCCGGAGGGCGCTTCTTTCCTCCCCCACCCCGGCCTCGCCGATCCTTGATCGGCAAATCTTTGGAATACTCCTGCAGGGCTGCGGAAAGTTCCTGGACAATTTCAGGATGCTGTTCGGCAAGATTTGTTTGTTCCGAAGGATCTGCGACGACATCAAATAACATGGGTGAAGTTCCCTGCCCCCGCGGGGAGGTGATCAGTTTCCATGGTGGTCGGAAGACTGCGACTTCCTTGCTCCCCATAAAATAGACAGACCGCTCGGCCGGTTGACCCTTTTTTAAATCCGGCCAAAGGTCCTGGCCATCGAAGTTGGGTGTCAACTTCATCCTGACCGCGGTTGCATCCAGAAGCGTTGGAAAAAGATCTGCCACGCAGAAAAACTGACCGCTTGTTTGCCCGGGAGGAAGGACCCCTGGCCATTGCATTGCGGCAGGTACCCGTATCCCACCCTCAAAGACCGTTCCTTTTCCTTCGCGCAAAGTCAGATTGGTCGAACCCTTGGTCAAGTCCCCCCCGTTGTCCGAAAAGAAAATCACGAGGGTGTTTTTTCGTATCCCCTGTTTATCCAGTTCCGCAAGGACTCTGCCGCTGGCCTCATCCAAGGCTGTCATGGCCTGCAGAAGCGTCGGCCGACCCCTTCCCCGTCGTTCGTCCCCGAGCCCAGGCGGCGCGGAAATCGGACCATGGATGGCGTTGAAAGCCAGATAAAGAAAAAAAGGCCGCGCGGTGTCCCTTTTCTGAATCAGACCGATGGCTTCATTGGCTAAAAGGTCGGTGGAATAACCCTTTTCCTCCGCCGGCTTCCCGTTGCGCCACCAGTCGAGCTCCTGGGTTCTTGGTTTCATGTGGGTGTTGTAATCCACCGCTCCACCCAAAAGTCCGTAGTGATGATCGAAACCACGGGCGATTGGAAGATATTCCGGACCGGATAGGCTGTTTTCCCGATCCCCCCCCAGATGCCATTTGCCACACATCCACGTCTGATAGCCCGCATCCTTTAGGGCCTGAGGAAGCGTCTGATACTTGAGATCTAAGCCCGAGAAGTTCTCCACCCCCGTTCGTAAAGTGTGCATCCCGGTCATCAGGGCTGCCCGGGTCACACTGCAGATGGGATTCACATAGAACCTGTCCAACCGCACCCCCTCCTCAGCCAAGCGATCTAAGTTGGGAGTCTTGACCTCGGGATTATTCCAACCGATGTCACCCCATCCCTCGTCATCCGACACGATAACCACCACATTCGGACGATTTTCGGCCCGCAGGCAAAGGGTAAAAACCAAGAGGGACGAGAAAAACCAAGACAACTTCATGGCTACTGCGATGGCGGGGGCGGCCTCTTGGAACCCCGGCCGGATCCCTCGGCATATTTCTCCCACATTCTCATCGCGACGTCTTTTAGCTCTTGCAGGGAAACGGCCCCATCCTTGTCGGCATCCACCTCGGCAAAGTGCTGGCGAATGAACCCCGCCATCGCACTGTGTACCCCCCTCTCATTGACCTCCTTCTCGGTAATCTTGCCGTCATCGTTTCCATCATACCCATCAAAGACCCTTTTCACTTCGGCCATCATCTCGTCCTGACTAAGCTTTCCGTTGCGGTCCGCATCCATCTCCGAGAGATGATTTTCGATCCAAGGTTTCCGATTCGGGTCGTTCTCACGGGGAGGACCACGTTCCCCCTTGTCGTTGCCCCTGGGGCCTTCAGGAGGCCGATCGCCGCCGCCCTTTCCCTGCCTTCCTTGAACACCGGTCTGATTCCGGATGGTGCCGTCCGGATTGCTGAACGTGAATTGAACCTGACGATTTCCAAACACCTGGTAAGCAACCGATCCTTTTTTTCCTCCTTGTACAAACTCCACCCGGTATCTGTTCTGCTCCGCGGATGATTCAAACCCAGTGATCTTGGCCCCGGGCAACGGGCTCGTCGCCTCGCGCACCGGACTGGCATTGGGTTGTGGTTCCACCCCTCCGCCCTGGACCAAGACCTGCCCATGAAAACCCCCGTTGATGTAGGGATAGCTCCTGCTGGCATGATAATGATACTCCCCCGTTCCGTTGGCATGCCCATGGAATGAATCCAACCCCACGACCGGACTGCCGTCCGGCTCGTTCAACCCATAGATGGGATACCCATCCAGCGCATAGGCCAAGGGCAGACCGGGTCCCAACCTCTCCGCCAGATGCCAGGGGGCCACGTGATAATGATAGTCATCCGCCCGGCCGGCATGGCCCCCGTATTGGTCCAGCTCCCCCGCCAGAAACGTGTCCGTCTTGCCGTCATTCTTGATCGGATTAAAAATGGGGATTCCATTCGCCGCGACCGCGATTGCCCCCCGAAAGAAGTTTGTCTTGGCCGAGATTCCTTCCGCCGCCGGCATGGGATGCAGGGGAATCGACCAGGCATTTTTCCCGTAATAGGACTGAGGCAAGGGCACCTGCTGTTGCCAGGCGGTGATCCCCACCATCATGGGATGCGCCGGCATGCCATCCGAACCCACATAGAGGTATTTTTCATCCCAATCCACGAGGACCGATTCGGGAAATTTCAGAAAAGGTTCCGCCGCCTTGGGAGGAGCGCCCTGATGGGCCACCGCCTTCCTTTTCATTTCCTGATAATCCGCCTCCTCAATCAAATGGGCCTGCACCCCTTGAACTTTGCCAAAAAAGAAAACCAGAACTCCCAAGCTAGGAAGAAATTTCATGGAGAAGGGGGACCTCCCCCACCCTGTCCACCAGGAGCAGGCAACGACTTCGCCTCCTCGCCGTCGATAAAACCGTCCCCATTGTTATCATGCTGAGAAAAGTTGGCCTTCATCATGGGGGGCGCCTCATCCATCGAAATCTTTCCGTCCCCGTTTTTGTCAAATCGCTGAATCGGATCTCCCCGGCCCGATCTCGCCTCCTGACCCCTGCCACCCGGCCCCGAATTTCGCCCGCCCCCTCCCGGTCCTCCCCCAGGCGGTCCCCGTTGAAAACTAGGATCCGGAGTGCCCTTCAGCTTTCGCGGATAAAAGGGAAACTCGGCCGTAGCCACATAAAAATAGGTCCCCTCAGGATATTCCGTCGTCTTCCCAACCCGGCCATTAGCCTCATCCAGATCACCCAACCCGGAAACAAACTCATAATCCTGCTCGTAGGTTCCGTCATATCGCCCCCCCGGTCCCGCCGATCCGCCGGGCCTTTCACCGCTTTTCAGCCGGTAACTGGATCGGTTTTCCGAGGTCTGGGCATAGATGGGAAAACCATCGGCCGCATAGCCGATGAGCTTGGGCTGATTTTCGGCGCCGAGATTCGACATCAAGCCAGTCGGAATCCCGTGATAATGATACGCCCCGTTGGGCTGCACATGGGCGTTGTTCTGGTCTAATCCCAGACTTCTCTTTCCCCCGATGGCCTCGATGTGCCAACCCGAATTCCGGTCATTCTTCCAGTACTCCGCCGTACCAGGATCAAAGGGAACACCATTCACCGCCACCCCAATCGCCTGCTGTTTGAGCTGGATGAAGCTGGAGTTGGTCTTCGGATGGAGAGGCATGCGAAAGCTGTAGTTTTGGGCCGAAGCCGCATTGGGACAGCCGGGACCGGGAAATTGCCCGATTTCATGATTGGGAACTCCGTTGGCCTTGATCACCCGATACTCCCCCTGGGTCGTGATGCTCACCTGAGGGGCAGGCAGGTTCGAGGCACTTCCAGCAGAAGTATCAGGATCCGCCTCATGCCCGGGATGACCCCAACCCGTCCCAGCAACGAAAATAAGACCGACCCCGAGGATGGTAAGAAACGGACTCACATTCGTATTAAACCACCAATGAGGGAAAAGGGTGCGTAAAAAAGTAACTTTTTATTGCCCCGATCCAGCTCCCCTAGGGCGCACGGGCTGGTGGACCTCCGACCTCTTTAAAAACCAGATCATAAAGGGACTGTTCCAATAGACCGCATACGCTTCCCCTGCCGGCTCCCAATCCTTCTGCTTTTGCAGCCACTCCCTCAATCGGGCCTCGTTTTGTTCGAAACTCTCCCGCGAATACCCTCCGCGGATACCGATGGAGGCCACCGTTCTTTTTCCCACCTCTTTTCTTTCCACCCCACCCACGAGGTTCAAGTCCTCCCTTTTGGATGAGGCCGGGTCGAGGTAAAAGACCATCGATCCGGGCTGAATTCCCGCCTCCACGGGAGTGGTCATGGGAATCTGATTCCGCTGGATGGTTTCAAAAAGTTTTCGGAAAAGTCCGTTATTCTCACGGAAGTAACCCCCGTCCGTTCGGGCCCGTAAAATGACTCCCGCAGGCAGGGTCTTGATCTCGCACACCCCCGGCTCCGTCATGGGATATGCCTGCTCGTACGCCATCAAATTGGACCCTAGCCCCAGACCGACCCAGACCAAGATTCCCAGGATCTGTTTCAGGAAGAACCCTCGCCCGGCGAAACCACGTTTCCGTTCAACGGCCAAGGAAGAGGCCCCTCCAGAGGACGATGAGCCTCCAAAAGACCAGGCCCCTCCTCTTTCCCTCTCGCGTAACTCAAACGTAACATCTCGATCTTGGCGTCCATATTGTCGATGTGGTGCAACAGAAACGCCTCCGGGGTTTTGGGCGCGACCGGAGAACCAAACTCCTTCGTCCCATGATGCGAGGCGATCAAGTGCAGGAGGTGATCCCGCAACTCCTCTGACGCCGGCTTCAACTCCGACCACGACTTCCCCTCCGCCGCCTCCCCCTCCCGCCACAACGAGTTGGCCACCTCGATGCCCAACGTAATATGCCCGATCATCTCCCCGCGACGGCTGGCCACCGAGCCGAATCCCCTCTCCCCGGTGTCATTTTCCCAAAGTTTGCCCAAATCATGAAAAATCACCCCGGCCGCCAGCAGGCCTCCATCCACTTCCGGATAAAGCGGCGCCAAAACCTTGGCTACTTTCAGCATCTGGGCCGTGTGATCCAGCAATCCCCCCCGCCGCGCATGGTGATTCTTGCGGGCTGCCGCCGCCCGCTTCCATTTTTCCGGAAATTTTTCAAACGCCCGCACGCATATCCAGCGCAAACGCGGATCCTGGATGTCCCGCGCCTGCTGCCGGCAGAAATCCCAATGCCCCTCAATCTGCGCCCGACGCTCCTCTCCCCCCGCAAAAAAGGCCTCCACCTCCGCCGGCTTCAACCCGCGGGCTGCCGGACCGTCCACATTGGGACCATAATCACTCGGACCGAACACCCCCGAAAGTTCAAGACACTCCCCCACCTCCCCGCCGGTGAAATACTCGTATGCCGACGAGCCGGAAAAGATATTCAGGGAGACCCGCTCGGTCTCATCGGCCAATTCCACCCGGAGGAAGGGCTTCCCGTTACGCGCCGTCTGCTCCCGGCGTCCCACCCACTGGGCCCGGACCGACCCCTTAACCGGACTCGTCAGCTTAAGAAAATCCCGCAGGGTCATGCTCAAACCATGCCCGACCGGTTCAGGAAACTTTTCCTCCCGCGGGATGGCGACCGTTCTTCACCACCAGCCAAATCAAGCCGCTCGCCACCGTGGCCGGCGCCGCCAGCATGAAGATCACGCTCCAGCCAAAGCCCAACCCGGTCGAATTCAACCCGCTGGAGACCATTTTGGACCCATTGGAGCCGTCGGTTTTGGTGAAACTGTCCTTGCACGTCGGACACGCCTGCAGAGCCCCTCCCCAAGCCAAAAGGAAAGCAAACCCCGCGAGAAACTTTGCCCTGCAAATCATGTGAGCACCTTAAATCCTCCTCCCAACCCCCGCAAGACACCATCGGCATCCCTCGACTCATGCCCGATTGCCCCATAAAGTTATGCCGGCATGGATTCTAACCTCACCCGCCAGATCATCGACCGGCTTGGCTCGGCCAAACATCCGGTTCTGCTCACTCACCTCCGCCCAGATGGGGATGCCTACGGCAGTTTGCTGGGGCTCGGACACGCCTTGAGGGATCGGGGAGTCCAACCCAAGCTGTTTGTCGAAGGGGGCATGATCGACATGTACCGCTTTCTGCCGGGATCCGAACTGGTCCGGGATCTGCCCGATGCCATGCCGGAAACCGACTGCCTGGTCGCTCTCGACACCTCCACCCGGGAGCGTTTGGGACAAAAGACCGTTTCGTGGAGTCGACCCGTGGATGTCGTCATCGACCACCACATCAGCAATCCCGGTTACGGAGTCATCAACCTCATCGTTTCAGAAATCCCATCCACCACCGGAGTGCTCTTCAAACTCTTCGAATCCGCCAACTGGAAAATCTCCCCCTCGGCCGCGACCTGCCTCTTCACCGGCCTGACAACCGACACCGGTTCATTCCGCTACCGTGGCACCAATGCCGAAACCCTCCACATCGCCGCTAAATTGGTTGAACTGGGTGCAGATCCTTCCGAGATCGCCAAGCAATGCTACCTATCGATTACCCACGAACGCCATGCATTAAAACGACTGGTTTCAAATACTTTATCAATAAAGGATAATAAAAAGTCAGCTTTTTTAACTATTTTACCTGAATTTTACATCAAAAGTGGAGCAAAAAGTGAAGATACCGAGGGTATAATTGAAGAAGTCTCTAGTATTCAAGGAGTTGAGGTTGGATCTTTATTTGAGTTTAATTCTGATGGTGGTTTAAGAGTCAGTTTACGCAGTAAGGGTAAAGTCGATGTGAACGCCATTGCCTCGGCTTTTGGAGGGGGCGGACACAAGGCCGCCGCCGGCATCCGCTTTGCCAAAGATGCGGAAAAAAACCGGGATCTCGTCCTCGCCGCCATTTCCGAGGCCATCTCCGCCTTGAAAGACTGACCTTCCCCGCCATAACTAATGACTAAACGCCTAAACACCTGCCTCGTAGGCTACAACCTGTAGTCTGTAGGCTATTTTCTCAGCAAAATGATCCCCCAACTCGACGGCCTCCTTCTGGTCGACAAACCCCCCGGCCGAACCTCCCACGACATCGTCGACTTCGTTCGCCGCCGATTTGGCCAGCGCAAGGTGGGCCATTGCGGCACCCTCGACCCCATTGCCACCGGTCTGCTCATGCTGGTGGTTGGCCGTGCCACCCGGGTCCAAGACCTTCTCATGGCCGAGGACAAGGAGTACGAGGGAACGCTCAAACTCGGTGAAACCACTGACACCCAGGACGCCGCCGGCAAAATCCTTGAAAGCAAAACTGTCCCCACCTTCGATCACGCCGCCATCGAGGCGGCATTCCAAAAATTCACCGGGGAGTTCGATCAGATTCCCCCGATGGTCTCCGCCATCAAGAAAGATGGGGTTCCCCTCTATAAACTGGCCCGGGAAGGCAAAACGATCGACCGGCCCCCGCGTAGGGTTCGCATCGACAAATATGAAATCCTTGAAATTTCCCTCCCCATCGTCCGGTTTCGCATCCACTGCACCAAGGGATTCTATGTGCGGACGTATTGTCATGACCTTGGGGCCCTCCTCGGTTGTGGCGGCCACATGTCCGCCCTGACCCGCACCCGCTCGGGCAATTTCGAACTCTCCAAGGCCATCCGCTGGGCCGATCTCGAATCCGCCGAGGGGGTCGACTACCTGGCACGCCACCTCATCTCCCTCCCCGAAATTTCCCGCATTCGCCGCTCGTGAACCTAGCCGACTCGCTGGCTCCCTCCCCTGCGGGAAAATCTATCCGCCACCTCGCCCTCGGATTTTTCGACGGGCTGCACCTTGGACATCAACGGGTGATCCTGGGGGGCAAAATTCCCCACCCTCCTGCGGCCACCGCCGTTGTCACCTTTCGCGATCATCCCCTCTCAATTCTTCACCCGGAAAGACATCCCGCCCTCATCACAGGACTGCCCCACAAAATCCGGGTGCTCGAACGCTGGGGCATCGGTTTCACCATAACCCTTCCTTTTGACGCCTCGCGCTCCCAACAGGAACCCGGGGATTTTTTACAGGAACTCGCTTCCGCATTTCCGTCCCTCAACACCGTGTCCGTCGGTCCGAACTGGCGGTTCGGCAAAAACCGGAGCGGGGACGTTGAACTCCTTGCCCGTTGGTGTGCCGATCGCAAGATCCTCCTCGATAAACCCGATCCCGTCCTGCACGCAGGGATGCGTATCAGCAGCAGTCGGATTCGGGAGGCCATCCAATTAGGAAATCTCAACGAGGCTTCCGCCATGCTCGGTCGCCCCTTTACCCTGCTCGGTCGGGTCGTCCCGGGGGACGGACGCGGGAAAGAGATTGGCTTTCCCACCGCCAACTTGAGCACCGAGGACGAGTGCCTCCCACCCGACGGGGTTTTTGCCGGTCGCGCCGCTCTCCCCGAAAAAAAAATTTATACCGCCGCCATCAATCTGGGCACGCGCCCCACATTTAACGGAGATGACCGCAGGATTGAGGCGCACCTCGTCGGCTTCTCGGGCGATTTGACCGGGGCCGAAATCGATCTGGAATTTCACCGCTTCATTCGCGCGGAGATGAAATTCCAAAGCGCCCAGTCCCTCAGCCAACAAATCAAAGTCGACCTCGTTTCTATCACTAAAAATCCATAGATCTGTTTATTTTAAAGAACTGTTCAATTTTTTAATTTTTAACTACCCATTTTACCTTTCGTAAACACCTGTGAATCAGGTGTTTTTTTATTTGAACATATGCCTAAGGGTAGCCATCCAATAAAAGGAGCTTATCTATTTCAAAATGACTTACTTGTGCTTAAATTATTGTTGGATGCAAATGCGATGAAATTTGGCACCAACATCCTGCGCCGGTGGATGTTCACGCTTGGCGTGTGCATCTCCTTGGCAACCAACTTTGCACGCGGTGAAGCGATGCTCCAACTCTTCAATACCAGTTGGAAAGACCTCGCCGCTAAGATGCCGGAACTTGCCGAGGCCGGTTACACCTCACTTTGGCTCCCGCCTCCCTCCAAAGGCAGCGGAGGTCTTTCTGTCGGGTACGACTGTTGGGATGGATTCGATCTTGGATCAAAATATCAAAGGGACTCCTACAGCACTCGCTACGGAACCGAAGCTGAACTCCTGAACATGATGGAAGTCGCCCACCGCTTTGGCATCCGCGTCTATTTCGACAACATCATGAATCACCGCGCCTTCGATGTGCCCGGGTACAACGAAAGCACGCCCATCGACACCTATCCCGGCATGGTCCCCGAGGATTTTCATCTTAAAAAAACCGAAGATGGCTTTTACCGGAAATGGGACAACTGCCGCGACTGGAGCTCCTCGTGGCAGGTGCAAAACCTCGGACTGGCCGACCTGATCGACATCGCCCACGAAACTCCCAACGCCAACTTCGGTCTGACCGAGGGAAGCATCGGGACCAAATACTCATTTGTCCGCCACCCCAAGAACCCGGAGTACTACGACAAACTTCCTGACGGAACCTACGTCGGCTTCGGCACCAACAATGGCATCACCACCAATATCATCGCCGCCAACCCCAACTTCTATAAAGAGGACGTCGGTGCTTTTCTCATTCGTAACGCCCGCTGGTTCATGGACCGAACCAAGGCTGACGGTCTCCGCCTTGATGCCGTCAAACACGTACCGGACTATTTCTTTGGCATGCAAAGCGGCGCCAACAAGGACTTCAGCGATGCCGGGTACTGTGGAGGAATCCAGTGGCAGTTCCACAAGACTCGCGGTTTCACTGACACCAACTTTCGTGACTCCCTTTTCGACGTCGAACGCCCCCGCGATGACGCCATGGTTTTCGGGGAACATCTGGGCGAGCCCCCGGGCTATTCAGGGTATTGGAACGCCGGCATGCGGCTGGTCGATAATGATCTCCGCAGCAAACTCAACGGCGTCTTGGGAAACCCCAGTGCCACGCTTTACGGTCTGGATGGCCGCGGAGCGGGCGGCTTCACCCCGGAGTTGGGGGTCATGCACGCCACCAGCCACGACAACGACTACGCCGCCCAACGCCAAATCCAACACGCCATGTACTACACCCGGGAGGGATTAGGACTGGTTTATTCCGACGGCAACACCCATTCCCAGGTGCTCGGCGACTCGGGCGGGGCGTTTCCCCGCAACGCCAACACCGCCTACCTCGGTCAGTGGGGCGACCCCCGCATTCCCAATTTGGCCCAGATCAACGGTGACTTTGCCCGCGGTTTCCAAAGCGGTCTTTATGGCGACAACGACTTCATCGCCTACGAGCGCCGGGACAACCGAAATCCTGACGGAGGCACCACGACGCGAGCCGCGTCGGCCGATGTCACCATGGTGGTCATGCTCAACGACAACACCGCCTCGGGCGTGGCCCGCAACTTCACCTCTAGCTTTCCCTCGAGTGCATACCTTTATCAATACGCCACAGGACCCAGCGGATCCTCTCAGATTGGCTTTTACAAATACGCCAATCAATTGGGCTCCACCGTAGTTCCTCCAGGCGGATATTTTATTTTCAGCTACCGAACGCCCGAATTGTCCACGCTCTGGCCAGAGACCGCTATCACCTTTTACCAAAACGGGACGGAGTGCCCTTCGCTTTACACCACCCGGAAGGACGGTCCGGACGGAGACTCCACCTACAATCCGTACGGGTTGGCCAATCGCGGCTTTGACTCTTCCAATGACATGGTTCCCTTCACCTATCGGATGAAAGTACCGGTCGTCAAGGGAGGCTCCCCCCTCACCATCCTGGCTCGGGCCGACGGCTCAGCAGAAAATATTCTTTTAAAACTGGACGGCGGCGTGGATCTCAACGGGACCGTTCCTGCCGGCATCACCGATGCGACCAAACGCGACAATCCTCCCGGCCTGCGCACCGACACCTTCCTGGGCTATGAACAGCCCAATTTTGTCGAACGCCAACATCCGGAAAAATTTGCGGCCGTGAATGCCAACCGATCCAAAATCGGTTCCCCGGGAGCTGAGACCTACATCAAAGTCATCGGGGGAACTGTCACCAACAACCTCGCCTCCCCCACGAATGCCAACAACTGGACCAATTACGGTGGCTCCGTGGTGCTTTGGCATTACCACGATCCCAGCGGTGCCGTGGGAGGCTTAACCAACACCACCTCTCTCCAGTTGGTGGAAAATGCCAACAATCTCACGATCTGGTCCAAGACCCCCTCGGGCCTCGGGGGCTACAAAATGTTCCTGTATTACACGACGAACGGAACCACTTGGCCGGAAGGGGCCGGGGGGGTGGGACGCGGTGAGACCAAAGTGGCGGAGATGAACTGGCGGCACGACCAGTCAGGCGCCGATGCCGGCAGTTGGTGGAGCATCACCAATATCTCCAAACCTGCAGCCGGAACCCAGTTCCGTTACAAAATCGGCGTGTACCAGACCGGAGCTCCGTCCTGGTTCCCCAACGACCAAGCCTCGGTCGACTACAAAAAGTTGATGATGACGACCTTCAACATCACCAACTTCAACCCCACCAACGTCCAGTTCCACCTGCACAACGACTACAACTCCCTCACCACCGGGCTGAAGGACGGCTTCCATGTTCTTCGGGCCCGCGCCTTCCTCAAACGGGATAGCCAAGCCCCCCTTTACCAGACCTTCACCCAAACTTTCTATTACGATGCCCAAACTCCTCAAGCGAATCTGGTTTATCCCAGCAAGGATGGAGACACGGTCGGCGGATCCAGCTATGAGATGGTCATTCGGACCGATGCCACGGTGACGGAGGTCTGGGCCCACATCGATGACAGCGACTCCAGCAACGACGATGCGGTCACCCAATCCCCCAACGGCAACGGGGCAGGTGGGGATCCCTTCGTCGATGCCAACGGCAACGGGGTGTATGATGTCGGCGAGACTTTCACCGACCTTAACGGCAACGGAGTATATGACATCAGCTCCTCCATCGGGGCTTGGGTTCAGGTTGGTGAAGTGACCCAAAATCCCGCGGTGGAGAATCCGCTGAATCGCGAGTTCCGCTTCCGTTACAAAAACATCCCCTCCTCCGGCACGGCCCAAATCAAGCTTCGCTTCGTGGAAGCCTCCTCCTCCCGCGACTTCACCCTGAGCGCCGCGGCCGCCAACGTCACGGAAATCTCCCGCACGGTGAATACGGCCGGCCCTCTCATGCGGATGAACATTGCCTGGCCCCAGCGGGACGGGGATACCGTGGGGGACAACTACTATATGAAGGTCTACCTCTCCGGCCCGATTGCGGATGGGTTAACACACCAGCAAATCCTCGATCGCGTCACCTTCAGCATCGCGAGCACGGAATCCGGCACCGACCGGGGGGCAGTCACTCAACTTCTGACCACCAGCAATACCTCGATGAATTGGGGCGAATACGACGCGAGCGGAAAATTGGTAAAGGCTTTTGGTGCCAACAACGCGTTCCGCGAGTTGTCGATCAAACTTCCCAACCTGTACAACGACCAACCGAACTTTCTGCACCGACTGCGCATCACCTATGCCGATCCCGTCTCCGGGGTGGTTTTGGAGGACATCCGCTTCGTCAAAGCATACCCCACGTCCAAGCCCTTCATCACCATCACCAATCCTCCGGAACGCGACTCGGATGGGAAAAATTACGAAATCACCCTGCCGGATCTACCCGGGGCTGACAGCTTAACTTTTACCGTGCAAGTGCAGACCAGCCTGTCCGTCACCAATGTCAATCTCTCGGGAAACCCAAGTATTACTGCTTTGAACGAAACTTACTTGGACACCAACTTCAATGGTCGCTATGACGCCGCAGAGCCTTATCTGGATGCCAATAAGAATGGTCAATACGACTCGGGTGAGATATTTACGGATGTTAATTCCAACGGAGTATGGGACGCCAACGAACTACCTGGATTAACAGATCTAAACGGAAATCGCGAATGGGATGGTCCATCCGTATCGCTGAACACCACATCCAAAATTTGGAGCCTGCCATGGCTGATCACCTCGGCAGGAAACTATCAACTAACCGCCACTGGAACTAACGAGACGGATTCCTCTTCCACCACCCGCACTGCCCGGGTGATCCTGCGGGAACCCTCCGGCGCCACGGATACGGATAGCGATAACGACGGTCTCAGCGACATCAATGAAACCACGGTCAAAGATCTGCCCACATCCACGTCCGATGGTTGGAGCAACGGGGATGTTCATATTCACTACGCCTTCGGCAAAACCCTCCCTGGTTGCCCGGACACCGATGGGGACGGGTTACCCGATGCCCTCGAGGTCGGTTGGCGCACCGCCACCGATCCAGGAACCGACACCACGGCGGACACCAACGGAGACGGCTTTAAAAACTTCATCGGGGACATGGATCCTCCTCTCTACGCTGTGGTGGATAATGCCGGGACCGTCCCCGGAGTTGGATCCCTCAGTTTGGGGGATGACCGCTCCCGGCAAGCCGCTGGCTCCGTCACCGATCCGACGAACCCCGATACGG
>Ga0214923_10004218_pt1 | contig 17517 bp, 16 predicted proteins | sample LL1510_MetaG_FD_177993 | JGI IMG/M metagenome (GOLD analysis project Ga0214923, IMG submission 177993) | Freshwater microbial communities from Lake Lanier, Atlanta, Georgia, United States - LL-1510 | ecosystem: Environmental > Aquatic > Freshwater > Lake | place: USA: Georgia | collected... | reverse complement strand
GCGAGGACGGCGTCGCGTTCCATTAACCGTTCACCTTTTACGCCGGTGTCGTAGCGGGAACTTTGGGCACAGTAGGCGCAGTCTTCGCTGCAACCACCCGTCTTGATGCTGAGCAGGCGGCAAAGCTGGACGCCCTCCCGGTCGCCCCAGCTTCCCCGGTGAACTTCCCGGGCCTGCTCCAAAAGATCAAACAGGGGTTGGCGGTAAATGCCGGCGAGCTCGGTGAAAGTTTTTGGAGGCGCGGTCCACAACAACATCACCGCAAGGGTGGCAAGGGCGCGGGGAGAGGTCAAAAACCGATTGCATGCCCTGTGAGCGGGGAGAGACTTTAATTATGAATAAAACCCTCCTTGGCCTCGTCATCGGCGTGGCATCCCTACAACTATTAAATTCCACCTTGCAGGCAGATTTCTATGGCGATCTGCAGGCCAAGCTCATTGAGTCTAAAAATGGAAAAGCCGTTCCCTTCGAGGCAGGAGAAAACAAGCCGGAATTCACCGCCATCTATTACTCGGCGCACTGGTGTCCGCCTTGTCGGGCCCTGACGCCCAAGCTGGTGACCTGGTACAAGAATACCAAGGCCCGTTTTAAAAACTTCGAACTGGTTTTTGCAAGCTCCGACAAGGATGAGGCCGCCATGATGGAATACATGAAGGAGGAGAAGATGCCTTGGCCGGCAATCAAGTTTGACGAGAAGAAGTCTTCCGGGGTTGGCAAGTACGCAGCCGGCGGGATTCCCTACCTCGTTCTGGTCGACAAAGATGGCAAGGACTTGACCGGCCAACCGGGCAACGAATGGCAACATCCTTCCAAAGTGATGCCTGAAATTGAAAAAATTTTGCGGGAGTCTCGCAAAACCAAGGAATGACCCCAAGCTCCCGGTCTCACAGCTTGATTGGGGTCCTCAGCTATTGGCTCCTGTTCCAAGCCTTGGGTTGCATCCCTTTTTTATGTAAAGCAGAGAGCTACGAGGAATACGTGGCCAGGCACAAGCGGGTTCAGAAGATGATGAATCCAATGAATGTGCCGGTGGCGAACGTCATGAACGATGCGTGGGATAAAAACCCGGAATACGCCAATCCCAAGGACAAGCCCGCCCCGAAAAAAGGCCCGGCCGTTTTTTACATCAAATCCTCCCGGGACGGGTGCGGTCGGTTGACGTATCCGTTCGGGAACAGATAGAGGGGCCCTGGGGCAGCCCCTTGGCCCCCTTAGACCTTCCCCCGCCTATTCTTGTTTCTGCCTCCGGCAAGGGGAGTTGCACTGCACGCAGAAATTTTATCCAAAGGGGGCTATCTATTCTCGATTCTCAAATATCGCGCAATGGTGCGGAACTCGCCTAACTGGCCCAGCATGCGGATCAGAATGTCCATACGCTCGATGCGTCTCTGTCGGTTCCGCCGCCGAATCCAAAGGGGGATTTCTTTTTCGGGCAGGTCGGACAACTCCCAGGGATGGAAATAAAGGGTCAGCACCCCGTCCCACGCCAGCAACATCCGGCACGCGGCCAAATAAAGAGGGAGCGGAAGAAGATGAAAGCTGGCCCAAAACAGGGGAAAGCGAACAAGCGGCAACACCGAGGCCGGCACTTCCCAGATCCCAGAGGCTTGGTGAGGCTTTCTTTTTTGGGACAGGCGACAATACCGACCCGGAACAATACCGGGGTTGGAGGAGGCATCATAGCGATATCCGGCCGTGGCAACTTCTGATAGGGAAACCGACCGTAACCGCGGGGAACGGAAGCCAACTACCTCGCCCCCGGCAATTTCTGAAATCCGCCTCCGGCTGGTCTCCAGCCCGAAGTCCGCGTCCTTTCCGTGAGACCAGGCATGGGAGGCAATTTCGTGACCCCGGGCTTGTGTCTGTTGCAGAAGGTCCGGGGCAGCCTCGGCCAACCGAGCAGTGACAAACACAGTGCCGGGGGCTTTCCAGCGGGAAGAAGTCTGCAGCCATTGCCGCCAGACCTCGATGCCCCGGGCCAATCCCCCATCGGGCAGGGGAGCAGCCCCGAAATCGGATGGGGCATCGTACTCCTCAACGTCCCACGTGAGGAGGATGGCACGCTTCACGGATACCGATATTGCCCGGTCCAGGACCAGAAACGAATCCGCAAAAAGTCCAGGAGACAGCGCAGGGTATCCAGCATCAGTTTCACCTGGGACGTCTTGTAGTTGTGAAGGCCGGAAACTTGGGCGGGGATCTGGCCCACCTTCAGCCCCATCTTTCGGGCGAGATAGAGAAGTTCCGCATCAAAGGCAAAGTCATCGAGTTTTTGATTGGAAAACAGTTTTTGCCCGGCCGCGCGGCGGAAGCCCTTCAGGCCAGCTTGGGTGTCGGGATAATCGAATCCAAGCCAAACACAGGCCAGCCGGTTGAATCCCCAACCGAGAAGAGCCCGGCGCGCCGGAAGTCCACCATCGGGTTGAGCCGCCATGGAGCGGGAGCCAATGACCACATCATGCTCGTGAAGAGCTTTCATCATTGGGGCAAGGTGATGAAAGTCGTAAGCCAGATCCCCGTCCATGAAGACCCAAAGATCCTGCCGCCCGCCGGTCAACCCCAGGCGAACCGCCTTTCCTTTGCCACCGTTGTGGGGGAGCGCCATCACCGATGCGTTTTTGACCCCTCGTAAGGCGTGCCGAAAGGTCTCTGCTGTCCCGTCATCCGATCCATCGTCAACCACACGAAGGGAAACATGCCGGTTTTTGACCAAAAAGGCCCGAATGCCCCGGCTAATACGGGGAACTTCCGCCGCCTCGTTATGCACAGGCAAGACCAAGAGAATGGTGCGGGACTTTGATTTTTTGCGCCGAACCATGATTTTTTTTAATCGATTAATCCCCGCGAATCAACCGGTGCGGACACGCAAGTTGGGCGTCCCTACCTAAAAATTCTTCGAATTAGCGACTTTAACGTCCTTGTCGGATATCGAGCCGTCCATCGCTTGAGACAAAACGGGTCGGTTTCTCGGGCATTCACTCCCCGGTCCATGGTGCAGGCGGTTTTGAATCCTGCCTCCCGCACCAGATCCACCACGCCCTCATCATAATCCCCGAAGGGATACGCAAAATGCTCCATGGGCACTCCAAACCGGTCTTCCAATTTCTTTTTGCCGGAAACGATCTCCTCCCGCGCGCGTTCGCGGGGAATTCGGGAAAGACGCGGGTGGGTACAGGTATGGCCCCCGATCCAGTTGCCCGCAGCCATCCAATCACGGATTTGGGACTCATCCATTAAGGGCCGAGCTTCCCCCCCTTCCACCGCCTCCCAGTCGCTCGTTTTGCCGATCCGATCCGCCACCAGATAATTGATCGCCCGACAGCCTATTTCACGCATCACTGGAGCCGCCGCCTGCAAATTGCTGACAAATCCATCGTCAAAGGTGATGGCCAAGGTTTGGGTTCCTGGCGACATGCCCGGTGGTCTAAAGGAAAATCCTGCCTTCGCCAACTCACGGATCTGTTGCCGAAAAAGGCCTGGCTCAAGATACAAACCCCTGATCCTCGCACCGGCCGGGACCGGCTCAGTCTTGTGGTAGCAGAGAATGGGGAATCCCTCCTGGAAGTGACGGCGAAAGGGTTTCAGCTCGGAGTAGTAGTCCGGAAGATTCACGGCATTACCCCTTCAAGTTGACAGGCAACCCGGCCAGCACAGCCCGGGCGACATCAGTCGGGGAAATTTTCGAGAGACAAAGAGCCCGACTACCATCACAAGAGTTTCGGCCGGTTTGGTTGCAGGGACAGTCACGGAGAAGGACATAGTGTCGGTTCCCCCGAGGGGCCCAGCCGGGCCGGCCCACGGATTCGCGAAAAAGGGAAACCGTCGGCCGTCCAAGAGCCATCGCCAAGTGAAGCACCCCGGAATCAAGGCCGAGATGGAGCTCGGCGTTTTCCAAAATGGCCGCGAGGAGGCCCACCGAACAGCGCTCCGTTCGTATTTTCAACCTGGCATCAGCAACCAAGGCGGAAAAATCCCCAAGTCGGGCGGTCTCCCGCTCGGAACCAGCTCCCGTGGCCAGAACTTCCAAGCACGGGGCTTCCTTCCAAATCTGGCGCAGGGTTTCAGCCCAGTCATCCAGCGGCCACTCGTTCAGGGGGGTGCTGGCGGCGTTGACGGAAAGATGCAGATACGGTTTTTTTCCTGGGCTGCCGGTGGCAATTCTTTCCGAATCCGGAATTTTAAAATTCCATCCCGGCTCTTTCCCCGACCAGCCGAGCTCGCGCAGAAAGTTCAGCCTCTGTTCAAAAACCGGCAGGGACCGATCTTTCCCGTCCACAGAACGAGTCAACCGCCAGCGCGCTGGCCACGAATTTTTCCCGGTGATCCGCGCAATCCGCTCCCGGGCCCCCGACCATCCCACTCCATAAAGATTGCGATCCGACCCGATCCAAGACAGGGCGGCGTCGTACTTTTGAGTCCGAAGGGAGGAAATTTGAGCCAAGCCCTGCCACCAGGGCGGGCTGGGCTTGCGAAGAGGGGTGACCCATGTGCTCCGAACCTCCGGCACCATGGCCAAGACCTCCGCCCCCACCGGGGTGGTGATCACATCGACCTGCGCTCCCGTGGCGGCCAACGCCCGGATCGCGGGGACGGAGTGGACGGTGTCCCCGAGGAAACCAAGGTCAACCACCAGGACTTTTTTCCAGTCCGGCAAGGGCATGGATGAGTTTCGTCTGAAACCGGTTTTCGGCCAATCCGGAAACAGAGCCTTGGCCAAACTTTCCGGATGGAACAAGATCCCGCCATGACCAACCGCCCGCTCCCCCATGTTTACGAGCACGCCACTAACCTCAGGGCCGAGGCCCGCCGGGTGTTTGAATTCCATCTCCATCCGAAAAATCTGGGGCGGGTAAATCCGCCATGGATCCGTGTCCTTTCTTTGGAGGGACCGGATAAAGTGGCCCCAGGGACCCTTTTAAAACTTCGGGTTACCTCGCTCGGCCTACCACAATCTTGGGAAGTGCGGGTAGTGTCCGTGGAGGATTTTTCAGGAACGCCGGCCAAGGCATCCATTCTCGACGAGGCGGTGAAAGGGCCGTTCCCGTTCTGGCGCCACCTGCACGAGTTCTGGCAGGCACCAGATGGAACAACCGGTTTGGTGGATCGCGTCGAGTTCCTTCCACCGGGGGGGGCGGCCGGTGTGATTTTGTTGCCTGCGATGAAGCTTATGCTCAGAAAGATGTTTGCGGCACGGCATGGGGCAACGAGAAAGATCTTCAAGCAGGAATAGTCGGGCCTCGATGAGGCGGCCTTGATGAGGCCGCCGGCCTTCAAAAAGTAAGGCGTTGCCTTGAACGAGGCAGGGTTATCGGTCCTGCCCTACCAGAATGATGAATCTCAAAAGCGGTTGCTCACGCGGCTGCCGCCAGTGATGCGGAGAGCAGGTGTTGCACGGGGCCGATGTTGGCCCAGTCGACCTTCACGAACTGCTTCAACATCGTCTTGTGGCTGACATAGGCGACGCGCCCGTGACAAACCCCATGTTCGTGCACCATCCGCGTCGCTTTGACGTCGTAACAGCAATACTCCGCCACCTTGGCCCGCTGGCCCGCCCGCCACCACTGGATGGCCTCCATGCCGGTGGATGTTTTTTTCACGCCACAGGTGGCGTCGGCCACGGCATCCAGACCGACACGGTGCCCAATTTTCTCCTCAAGGCTGACCATCAGGTCGAGGGTGGGCACGGTGGAGAAATCAAAGACGGAGTAGGCGGATAGCACGGTGTAGTCGAACCGGAGGACGTTGAAGCCGACCACCAGATCCGCCCGGCGCAGATCTTGGATGAGTTTTTCCGCGTCTTTTTCCAAATAGACCGCGTATTCCTCCCGGTCGGAGTGATACAGAACGGCCACGGCCAGGCCCATCTTGTCGATATGGGCCCAACCCCCGACTTCTGAGGCCACTTTCTGGGTCTCCAGATCGAAGTATACAATGTTGGCCATGCGACCCATGAAATGCGCGGGCAGAGAAGGAATGGCAACCGCCCAGAGCGGGGGGGCGGGTTTGGCTTGTGAATTTCTCTCCCACAAGGTATAACGACAGGCTATGACTGACTCCAGATTAGCCCGGCAAACAGCGGAGCGACTGATCGGTTCCCGCGCCCAACTCCTCAAATTCACCTGTCTCCTCGGATTCGACGGGTTCCTCGACACCATCCTGCAGGTGGTTGAGCAGCGCCAAACAGCCACCAAATACCTTCCCTACACCTCCATCAAGCCGTTCGCCAAGAAGATCGGCGAGGCGGCGGGCAAAAGTGCCAACTTCGAGGTCGTACCGACCATGGAAAAGATCGGCGGGAATGGCCCCCTCATGGCCTTTGCCATGTCCACCCTGGGGGCGCCGGTGGAGTACATGGGAATGTGCGGCTATCCCAAAATCCATCCTGTCTTCGAAGAGTTTGCCAAGCGCGCCAAAGTTCATTCGTTTGCCGAGCCGGCCCTGACCTCCGCCCTCGAATTCAACGACGGCAAGATCATGCTGGGTCAGCACGCTTCGGTGCAGGACGCGAACTACGAGACCATCGTCAAGCGGTTGGGTGACAAGCTGGTTCAGAAGCTGTGGACCTCTTCCGATTTCGTCGGAATGGTCAACTGGACGATGTTGCCGCACATGTCGGCCATCTGGAAAAAGCTTCTGACCGACTTCAAGCCGGTCAAGGCCGGCAAGAGAAAGCACATGTTCTTCGACTTGGCTGACCCGGCCAAACGCATCGAGGCTGACCTGCTGGCGGCCCTCAAAATCATCGGGGAATTCCAGGCGGACAATGACGTCACCCTAGGCCTGAACGAGAGTGAGGCCCTGCACGTCGCCAAGGTGCTCCGCCTCAAGGGCGCCGCCAAGAACCCGAAGGGCTACGCCTCTTTGGCCGGAGCCATCCGGGAGAAGATGGGCGTTTCCTCCGTAGTCATCCACCCCGTCCAGTACGCCTGCGCCGCCAACGCCGAGGAGGAAGTCTTTGTGAACGGACCCTACACCTCCAAGCCGAAGATCAGCACGGGCGCGGGCGACCACTTCAACGCCGGCTTCGCCATCGGGCGCCTACTCGGGTTGGGTCTAGCCCACTCGCTACAGTTGGCCGTGGCGGCCTCCGGCTTCTATGTCCGGCACGCCAACAGCCCGAACCGCGAGCAGTTGGTCCGATTCCTGCAGACGCTGTAAGAACGCAAGGGCTCACAAGGTTCGGCCAAAAAACGGCTCGTTTACGTTTACGATTAAGTTTACGCGAGTTCCGGCTGGCCGGTTCCCGTAAACCTAAACGTAAACGAAAAGTCGCGGGATGGGGGCTTCTAGGCTCGAGCCTTCTTGTACATTTCCAGCGCTCGGACGCGCTGGCGGGCATGGTCCACGATCGGGGCGGGATATTTGAGCGAATCCACCTCGGGGACGTATTGGGCGATAAACTTGCCATCCGGATCGAATCTCTCCGCCTGACTGGTGGGATTGAAAATACGGAAGTAGGGCTGCGCATCGGTTCCGGTCCCGGCGGCCCATTGCCAACCGCCGTTGTTGGCGGCCAAATCGCCGTCGAAAAGTTTTTGCATGAAGTACCGTTCTCCCCATTGCCAGGAGACCAGCAGATCCTTGGTGAGGAAGGAGGCCACGATCATCCGCAGGCGGTTATGCATCCAGCCGGTCTGGTTAAGCTGGCGCATGGCGGCATCCACGATGGGAAATCCAGTGCGACCCTCGCACCAGGCCTGAAACAGGTCTTTCCGGTTTTCCCATTCAATCTGGTCGTATTCCGGGCGGAAGGAACCCCCGGCCACGTGGGGAAACTCCCAGAGGATCTGCTTGTAGAAATCCCTCCAGAGCAGCTCCGAGATGAATACGTCAATCTGCTTCTTGGCGGAAGGATCCTCCGCGCGGGCCCGGCGGGCGGCGGCCAAGACCGTGCGCACGGAAATGGTTCCAAAACGGAGGTGGGGGGAAAGCCGGGAGGTCGCGTCGGCGTGGGGAAAATTCCGGACCGAGTCATATCGGCGAAGATTTTTGGCGGCAAAGTCCCGCAACAGCTGCTGGGCCGCTTTTTCCCCAGCCGGGGGCAGGGGAATATCGCACGGCCCGAGGCCCAGTTGTTGGATTGTCGGAAGCGGAGTCCCTTTGACCTTGGCCGCTCCGGTCAGTTTGGCGGGTTTGGGCAGTGGATCGTGGGGGGGGATCCCCAAAGCCGCCCGAGAGTAAGGAGTAAACACCGTGTACGGTCCGCCGGCAGCCCGCTGGACTTTGCCCGGCGGATGAATCATCAGATCGTCGCAGGCCTCTATCTCGAGCCCGTCTTCCCTCGCCATCCTGAGGACCTTTTCATCGCGCTTGCGTGAAAACGGCTCCACATCCTTGTTGAAGAATATTTTTTTCGCCCCGGCTTCCTTGGCCAAGGATCGAAGCTCCACTTCGGGCTGTCCCTTTCGGAATATTAAAGGTGTCCCGAGATGGGAAAGGTTGGCCTCGAGGCTCTGCAAGCACTCCAACAGAAAGGCGGTGCGCCGGGATCCGGTGTCCTTGGCGGCCAAGATGGCCGGATCAAAAACAAAAACGGCCACCACCGGAGCGCCGGATCCGGCCGCGCGGTGCAGTGCGGTGTGGTCGGAAACACGGAGATCCCGCCGGAACCAGACGATCACGGGCGCGGCGGCCATAAATTTTTTCTAGCGCGGCGGGAGTCGCGGGCACGCGCAAAGATTTTTGCCCGTGTTTTTCAGAGGGAAAAACGGGTTTTTTATGTCCAAAATGTTTGTCAAGCGTTGTCCCGAAAAAAATTTTGCGAAAAATAAAAATTCCTCTTGCCGAATTTTTTTTGAATGCGAATTATGCACCTCCCCCTCGAAAAAAATTAAATGGAGACGTACAAAGCATGAACAATCCCCCGGAAGTATGGGTCAAGGTGTGCCGTGAGCTTGAAAAGGTCATCTCGCCTGACGCCCTCAATCGCTGGTTTTCGTCCATTATTCCCCTGAGCTATGACTCCGGCCGCCTCGTCCTCGGGGTCGAAAACGCCATTTATCAGTACTGGATCGAGGAGAACTACCTTAACCAGCTCCGGGAGTGCGCCACTTTGGCCATGGGCCGGGAGGTGAAGATCAGCTTTGAGATCGTTGGCTCCAAGGATCGTCCCATGCCTACCGCCGAGGATCAGCTCCTTCAGGCGGAGGGGAAGGAAAAGTCCAAGCCGTTCTCCGGCGAGCTCGTCAGCCGGTATACCTTTGAGTCTTTTGTGGCCGGGGTGAACAGCCAGTTTGCCCATGCGGCGGCCCAGGCCGTCGCCGATGCCCCAGCCCGCACCTACAACCCCCTCTTCATCCATGGATCCGTCGGGCTGGGCAAAACCCACCTCCTCCACGCCATCGGGCACCGGATCATGCACAAGAAGAAGGGGGCGAAGATCGTTTATGTGACCTCCGAGCAGTTCACCAACGAGTTCATCTCGGCCATCCAGCACGGGGAGTTGGTCAAGTTCCGCCGGCGCTTCCGGCAGGCAGACTGCCTTCTCATCGACGACGTGCAGTTCTTTGCCGGCAAGGATCGCTCCCAGGAGGAGTTCTTCCACACCTTTAACGCCTTGTTCGACGGCAACCGGCAGATCGTCCTTTCGAGCGACAGTCCTCCCGGGGAGGTGGCTAATCTGCAGAAACGTCTCGTCTCCCGCTTTGAGTGGGGGTTGAGCGCGGAACTCCAGTCACCCGACATGGAGACCCGGATGGCCATCCTGCGAAAAAAGACGTCCTCCATGCAGGTCCGGCTGGGCGAGTCTGTCCTTCATTTCATCGCCGAGCGCGTGAAGACCAACGTGCGCCGCCTGGAAGGCGCGCTCAACCGCGTCGCCGCCTGGGCCGCCCTGCATGACCGGCATATCACGCCGGCGCAGGTGGAGGAACTGCTCAAGGATTTCATCCAGCAGGAGACCAAGCCGATTGTCACCATCGAGCTCATCCAACGCCGCGTGGCCGAGGGCTTTGATCTCCGTGTGGCCGACATGACCAGCAAGCGTCGCCCGGCGCACATCGCCCTGCCGCGCATGGTGGCGATGTACCTCAGTCGGAAAATGACCGGAAAAAGCCTGCAGGAAATCGGGGAATCGTTCGGCGGGCGGGATCACGGCACCGTGCTCCACGCCTGCAAGACGATCACCTCGCGGATGCAGAGCGATGATCGCCTCCAGCAGATGGTTGGCATGCTGACCCACAAGCTCGAAGAGCCTGTGGACCGGTAAGCCATATCCAGCAAACTTCCGATAGGGCGGCCAAAAAATTGGCCGCCCTATTCATTTATGAAAGTTCCCTGCCTCGTCAGGCCTTTGGCGATGGAAATCGCATCCCTTTTTGTCAACGCGGCTTATCAGCGCCACCACGGGGTTGCAGTCTGTCCGCTCCTTTGTTGGCAGTTGTCTCCCCACTTATCCCGCGTTGTTTCCGTGGAAATCACCGGATGCTCCCGCTTTGCCAACCGCTACAGAGAGGAATTCAAACGCCCTGTGAACATGCGAACAACCTGGCGGGGTTTGCCGTGAGGATTTTTCCCCGGAACCAACAAGGTGGGCTCCGGGCCCGACCTATCCACGGGTTATTCCGCCCGCAAGAATTTCAGCCTGTGGGAGTTGTGCCGAATCTCTTCACTTATCCACCTGATTATGATTAAGGTGTACTTGATTCTTTATTCCCCTATCTCAATCATCTGATTCCAACACGCATGAAGCTTGTCCTACAAAAACAAAAGTTCCTCAACGCCCTTTCCTCCGTCCAAAACATCGTCAGCACGCGGACCCCTATCGGGATTCTTAACAACCTGCTTTTGCGGGGCGCGAGTTCCAATCTTACGGTGGCCGCCACCGATCTCGATATCGGCATCCGCACCTCCTGCGAGGCCGGCGTGGAGAAGCCGGGCGCGGTTACCCTGCCCGCCCGCCGGCTTTTTAGCATCATTCGCGAGCTTCCTTCCGAGGAGCTCACTCTGGATGTCGACAGCAAGCTGGGTGCGACCATCCGCTGCGGGGCCGCCTTTTTCCGAATCATGGGAATGCCCGAGGAAGAATTTCCCGCCATTCCGGATTTCCCCGCCAAGGGTGGGGACAGAAACCCGATCTATAAAATTGAGCAAAAAATGCTCAAGGAACTCATCAAGCGGGTTTCCTATGCCATGTCGGCCGATGAAAAGCGTTACGTGCTCAATGGCCTGCTGGTTTGCCTGAAGGAGGGAAAGCTCACCCTGGTGGCCACCGACGGGCGAAGACTCGCCTTGGCGGATCAAGAGCTGGATTTTCCCAAGTCGGGCGAGCGGGAGTTTATCCTGCCCGCCAAGGCTGTCCTGGAACTTCAGCGGCAGCTTGGCGACAAGGACGAGGTTTCCTTTGTGGTTTTGGAAAACCAGATCTTGTTTCAATTCGGAACCACCCTGATTGCCGCCAAGATGGTGGAGGGAAACTATCCAAATTACCGGCAGGTGATTCCAGCCGAGGCCAAGGAGCGGGTGACCCTGGAACGGGAGCTTTTCCTAAACTCCGTCCGTCGCGTGGCTTTGCTCTCCAGCGAAAAGTCCAACTCCGTGAAGCTAACCTTCACCAAGAACAACCTGGAGATCGCGGCCAACACCCCCGACGTGGGCGAGGCGCGGGAGGCGATCCCGGTCCAGTACAAGGGCAAGGATTTCACGATGGCCTTTAATCCGGAGTTTTTGGCCGACCCCCTCAAGAACATCGAGGGGGATACGGTGCATTTCGACTTCATTGACGAACTCAGCCCCGGGGTGATCCGGTACAGCAAGCCGTTCCTCTACGTGATCATGCCCATGCGCACGGCCTGAGCCGGCCGGCGTGCTTCGCCGACTCCGCCTAACTTCGTTCCGTTGCCATTCGTCCCTCGATCTGGAGGGACTCAGTCCCCGCGTGCTGCTGGCCGGGCCAAACGGCCGGGGAAAAACCAGTATCCTGGAATCCGTAGCCATCGTGGCGCGGCTTCGCTCCTTCCGCACCGGAGCCCTCCGGGATTTGACCCGACACGGGGCGGACGGGTGGCGTGCCGAGGCATCGTGGGCGGACGAGGCCGGACCGGTCCGGCTAGCCGTTGTCTGGCGCGGGCAGGGTAGGGAGCTGGAAATGGACGGCCGCACCGGCGCCACCACCGATGAGTTTTGGGGAAGGGCCCTGGCGGTCGTCGCCCACGGCGCCGACACGATCATGCTGGATGGAGGGGCCAGCGAAAGACGCGCAGGGTTCGACCTTCTGCTCGCCGAGCTTGAGCCACACCGTCTGTCGGATCTGCGGCGGCTTAAAGAAATCGCGAGGCAGCGCGGCGCCCTCTTGCGCCATCCGAGACCATCCCGGGAGGAGTGGGAGGCCTGGACCACGCAACTGGCCGAACTTGGGGAAGTTCTCCGGCCCGCGCGCGAAGCGCTGGCGAAAGCCATGCTTCCCCATTTGGAAAAGGCACAGCGCGAATTGGCCGGGGGCACCGAAAAGTTGGCGGTGAAATTTCAACCCGCCGACCTGGTGCCGAGCACGGGTCCGGACCGGGGCCGACTTTGGGAAAGGGAGCGGGAGCGGGGACTGAATTTGGCCGGACCGCAGCGGGATGACTGGGAGTTCAGCCTGGCCGGCAAAAGCCTCGCCAAGTTTGGATCGGAGGGGCAGCGGCGGACGGGATGCCTGGCCGTAAGGCTCGCGGAGCTGGAGCTGATCCGGGAAAAGCGCAAACGCACACCTGTGCTTTTGGTGGATGATGCCCTCAAGGAGCTGGACGCCGCCCGGCGGGAAGCGTTTTGGAGGGCGGTGCCGGAATCGGTCCAGCTGTTATACGCGACGGCCCACGACCGGCCGGACGGGAGGAGCGGTTCTTGGGTTATTCTTGAGATCTCCTCCGGTTCGGCGCGTCGGGCCGAGTCCTGAGCCTTGCCAAGGCGCCGGCCGAACCGATACGCTCCTCGCCCCTTTGAACACAAAACTTTTAAGGAGCTAAGCCATGGCCACTGAAGTCGGACCCGTAAAAACCGTGGAGGTCGCCCCCCTGCGGCCACTGAACATTCCCAACCGCCTTGCCCCGACTCCCACGCAAGGGCCGAAATTTCCCGTAAAGGTCAAAAACGCCGCTGGGCATGAAGTCACGCTGGCCGACCCGGTTATGACCCGGGCTCTCGTGGCGCTGATGGACACGCATGCCGTCATCGGGGGAGCCGCCTGTCACTGGGGCGGGCCCGCGGCCTTGGCGGAAATCATGTCTGCCATCCACGGGATCATGTTCGCGGTGAAGGGCCGCCCCTGGCACGAGGCGTATCACTTCGTCAACGATGCCGGGCACACGGAGAACGGGGTCTATGCCCTGCGTGCGCAGTATGGGTTCGACGGCATGACCTTCGACGACCTGAAAAAATTTCGGAGCATCGACAGCAAGCTGACCGGCCACGGCGAAAGCCATCTGAATCCTGAGGGGGTCTTTATCAGTAACGGGCCGCTGGGGTCTGGCATCCCGGTCGCGCAGGGCCTGGCCCTTGGCGACAAACTGGCGAAGCGGGACCGGCTGACGTTTTGTGTGATTTCCGACGGCGCCTGCATGGAGGGTGAGGCAAAGGAGGCCCTCGCGGCGATTCCCGGGCTGGCCGGGCGGGGTGAACTGAACCCGTTCGTACTCGTTGTTTCCGACAATGACACCAAGCTCTCTGGCCGGATTTCCAAAGACAGCTTCACGATGGAGCCGTCGTTTGCCGCCATGGCTCCGCTCGGTTGGAACGTGCGCCACGTGCAGGATGGGCAGGATCTGCAAAAAGTTTTCCTCGCCGTCGAGCAGGCGGTGACCGAAGCGAAGGGAGATCCGCGTCGGCCGGTTTGTCTCTGGGTGAAGACCATCAAGGGATTTGGAGTGAAAGAGACGGAGCAAAACTCTTCGGGTGGACACGGCTTTCCGCTGAAGGACGGCGAAAAAATCGTGGAGTTCGTGAACGAGATCACCGGCGGCAAGACTCCGGCGGTGTTGGCCGCATGGGCGCAGTCGTTGCGCAAGGCGTGGGAGGAAAAGCAGGCCGCCAAGAAAAACTCGCCGGCTACAACGGCGGCGTCCGTGAAAAAGGAGAAGGTGCAGGCGGGATTCTCACGTGCGATGACCCGCGCGGCACAGGAAGGACTGCCGGTGCTTTCGATCAGTGCCGACCTGCCGGGCTCCACCGGGGTGGCGGCGTTTCAAAAAGCGGTGCCGGGCCGGTCCTTCGATATCGGCGTAGCGGAGGCCAACATGATCAGCACCTGCGCGGGCCTGGCGAAAACGGGCTTTCTGCCGGTGGCCGATACGTTTTCCCAATTTGGCATCACCAAGGGAAACCTCCCGATCATCATGGCGGCCCTGTCCCAGGGACCGGTGGTGGCGGCGTTCACCCACGCCGGGTTTCAGGATGCGGCGGACGGTGCCTCGCATGAGGCCACGACTTACTTTGCCGCGGTTTCCTCGATTCCCCACACGCTGGCCATCTCGGTCAGCTGCTCGGAGCAGGCAGACGCCCTGATGCTGGAGTCGTTCCGGCGTCTGGCGAAAGAGCGGCAGGCGGGCAAGGACGGGGAAAACGCGATCTTCTTCGCCGGGCGGGAAGACTTTCCCTCTCGGATCGGGGATCGGCCCAACGGATATCCGTGGGGTAAAGCGGAAATCCTGCGCAAGGGCAAGGACGTGACGTTGGTGGCCTGCGGGCCGTTGGTGCCCTTGGCCCTGGAGGCGGCCGAATTGTTGGCCAAGGACGGCAAGCAGGCTTCGGTCATTGATAATCCTTTCGTGAATCGACCGGATGTGGCCACGATCGGCGGAGTTTTGGCGGAGACAGGAGGGCGGCTGGTCACGGCGGAGGATCACCAGGTTGTCGGTGGCATGGGGGCCATGTTGGTGCACGCCCTGAACCTGGCTGGAATCGGAGTGAAGAGTGCGGCGATCGGCATGCGGGGGGAGTTCGGGCGTTCTGCCTACAGCGCCCACGAGCTTTACGACCACTTTGGCATGGGCCCGAAGCATATCGCCGAGGCCGCCGGGAAGCTTTGCCACTGAAAGCAGCAGGCGGCCGCCGCCGCGCGGTCTGGGGGTTGGGGCTTTGGCTGACCGTGACCATGGCGGCCTGGCCCGGGATGCAGATCTATGTGCTGGAACCGGAAAAACCGGAGGCCCCCCACGACCTGATTCTCGTCGAGAAGGAGGCAACCAAGGACGGGACCAGCATATTGATGGAACCGGGCGGGGCCGAAAAAAAAATCGCCACAGATAAGATTGTGGCCCGGCTGACTCCCGCGCCCGCGCAAGGCACCAAGGTGGACCGAAAAACAGCGGTGGCGGCGATCAACGCCCTGCTCGAGGCCAAAGCCAGGGCCGTGGCCCTAGAAAGGACTCTGCAGGAAGAAGTGGAAAAATGGAAAAAGATCCTCGACCAGTTGCCCAGCGAGGAAGATCCCGAGGCCCTGGCCAAAGCCGAGGCGGCCTTTGCAGAGGCCGTGAGCAAGACCATGACCAGGCCCTACGACCCGGCAACCGCCTACACCCCGGAGGAATTGTCGACCCAAGTCAAAACCTTTGAAGATCTGAAAAAATCCTTCCCCACTCGCACGGAAGAAATTGAGCGGCTGGCTGAGCCTTGGAGGGTGGAGCAGACCGAGATGGCTGCGGGAAACAAGAAGCTCGAGGGAAGGTGGCTCAGCCCGGCGGAATGGGACAAAGAAAAAGGGGCCCGACAAAAGGCGGCTCGCGAAGCCTTCCTGGCCAAATTGGAAATTCCGGAGGCCTCACCGGTCCTGATTGGCCAAGGGATTCTTCTGGCGGCGGCGGGAGCGGCGCTGCTGGCGGCTTTTTTGGGTGCCAGCTTTCTTTTCCACGGAATTTTGGAATTTATCCGGCACCGGGCCTGGTGGAAGGGGACGGCATGGACGCTGGCCGGGGCGGCCATCATTGCGGTGCTGGGAAAGGCGACGGGCTTGGTGTTGAGCGTCCCGGAAGCCCCGGAGGCTGCGGCGCTGGGCAACGCGGAAAGCATTGAGGAAATCTTTTGGTGTCAGGGTGGGAAAAAGGAATCCTTCCCGCAGGAATTCCGGATCAACGCTCCCGATCTCAACGCCTGGTTTCACAAGCGCCTCAGGTTTGCCCCCCTGAAAGTCACGGAAATCGCGGTGCTTACCGCGGAAGGCTGGGTCGTGGAAGCCCAGGACGGCGTGCTTCGGCTGGATCGAACCGGGCGATTCTTGGGGCGGAATTTTGTGCTTCGGCATGAAATGACCTTCAACCGCACAGAGAGGGGAGAGGACATTTACCGCATCGAAGCCACGGTGGGCCGGCTTCCCCTGCCGCCGGCCCTGGTGCTGAGGTCTTGGAACCAATGGATCGAAACTCTGGCCAAGATGACCGCGGCTATCGGTGCGGCGGAGCATCTCGCCCTGGAAAGAATTGAAAAAGGGGCGGTGATTTTTTCCGGAAAATAAAAGGGTGCCCTCGGCGGGAGGTGCTGCCGAACGGGTTGAAAAACCGCCCGTCCCTGCGAAGATGTCATGAAGGAGGATTTTCATTTTATGACAAAAAAGGGATCGGACTGGGCGGCACGGATCAAGGGGGAGGTCCAAAAATCCATTATTGGGCAGGACGTGGTCATCGAGCGGCTTCTCGTCGCCCTGCTTTCCAACGGACACGTCCTTTTGGAGGGGCTGCCCGGCCTTGCCAAGACCCTGCTCATCAAAAGCCTCGGCGTGGCGATGGGGCTGGAGTTTGAACGCATCCAGTTTACCCCGGACCTTCTGCCCAGCGACGTGGTTGGCACGATGGTGTTCCAACCCAAGGAGGGAAATTTCCGCGTCCACCGGGGTCCGGTCTTTGCTAACTTGGTCCTTGCGGACGAAATCAACCGGGCGCCGGCCAAGGTACAGAGCGCCTTGTTGGAGGCCATGCAGGAACGGCAGGTTACGATTGGCGGGGAAACACACCAACTTCCCCGCCCCTTCCTGGTCATGGCCACGCAGAATCCGCTGGAACAGGAGGGAACCTATCCGCTTCCTGAAGCCCAGACGGACCGCTTTCTTTTCAAGCTGCTAGTCGACTATCCATCCGAACAAGAGGAGCGGGCGATGATGGAGCGTTGGGGCCAGCTGACGCACCAACCCAAACTGCAGGCGGTCTCTTCCGGCGAGGAACTTCTCACTCTGCGCGATCAGGTGGATGATGTGCACCTTAGTCCGCCACTGCAGGCCTACATGCTCGCTTTGGTTCGGGCGACGCGGCAGGCCGCGGACGGTGCGAATGGAGGGAACAAAGGCGCGGCTAAGTTTCTGTCGTATGGAGCCAGCCCCCGCGCCTCTTTGGCCTTGGTCCAGGCCACGCGGGCCTTGGCGTGGCTCCAGGGGATGGATCACGGAACCCCGGAGGTTGTGCAGAACGTTTTTCTCGATTCCCTCCGTCACCGCGTAGGACTCACCTATGAGGCCGAGGCGGAGGAGACGACCACCGATGAAATTCTGAGGGGTGTGCTGGATCGTGTGCCGGTTCCCGCGGGAGTGTAAGGAGGAGGCGAAGGAGGCTTCCGGAT
>Ga0214923_10004217_pt1 | contig 17518 bp, 17 predicted proteins | sample LL1510_MetaG_FD_177993 | JGI IMG/M metagenome (GOLD analysis project Ga0214923, IMG submission 177993) | Freshwater microbial communities from Lake Lanier, Atlanta, Georgia, United States - LL-1510 | ecosystem: Environmental > Aquatic > Freshwater > Lake | place: USA: Georgia | collected... | reverse complement strand
AAGACAAATTCCTGCATTGTTAAAAGACCAAATATGGGAGACCTATGTTGGAAAAAATAAAGGTATGACAAAGTGTAAGTGTTGTCAATCTGTTGAGATTTCAAAAAGTTCTTTTCATGCAGGACATATCGTGTCTGAAAGAAATGGAGGTGCAGTAAGTGTTGGAAATTTGAGACCGGTGTGTGGAAGATGTAATCAGTCAATGGGAACAAAAAACATGATTGATTTTATGATTGAACATGATTTAAATTGTATAAATTTAAGTAATAAAGATGAAGATATTGAAAAGGAAATCAAAAAAATCAAAGAAGAAGAAGAAAGGAGAAAAATCAATGTTCTTGAAGAGAAAGTAAGGAAATTAGAAATGGAACTCATGTTGTATAAAGTATGGAAAGAAGTTGTGTTACAAAATGTTCCAAAAGAATGAAATAATTAACTGATAATACGTTTAATTTTTTTTGATTTTAAAAATGTCAAATATAAAGATCTTATTACTTGTTCCTATATTTTATTTACTTACATATGTTCCATGGTTTTGTAAGTTTTTAGTGTGGATAGTTTTATTCTGCGGTAAATTAGCTGAACCTTTACAAAAGATACAAACAGAATTAGCTTTAGCTCAACTTCAGAAGAGACCAGCATTTGGTTTAGGTAATGATAGAGAAGAAAATAATAAAATAATGATGATGCTTGTTTTTGGATGGGTTCTATTTCCACTTTTCGAAATATTAACATTTTATTTCTATCCAAATATTGCAACATTATGTGCTATTTTCAAATTTATTTTAAAAGACCCTAAGGGGTCCGTCGCGCCTTAGGTGCTAGAGATTAATTTTACTCAACCGAGTAAAATTAATTATTTTAAAAAATAATTTATTTTGTCCCTTTTATTTTAAAATGAAAACCGAACAAATTGTTATTTACGCAATTATCTTATTTCTCCTTTACAAGCTTCTTACTCAAAACAAAGAACCTTTTGCTGGTTGTAGTGTAAAAGAAATGTTTACTGGAGGTTGCGGAATGAAAGAAATGTTTCAAAATAATCTTGTCCAATGTAACAAGTTTATGACGTCTAAGATGGCTTGCGATGAAGCTGAAAAATACGGATGTAAATGGAATGACCAACCACACGATAATCCTATAGAGAACTGTGTGTGCACAGATTCAAGCAAGTGTTCCGGAAGTGGTATTGTAAGCGGTCCAATGGCTGACTTGAAAAAGAAAATTCAAGAAAAATTAAACGAATACAACGCATTAAAAGAAGAACTTGATCTACTTGACATAAAACCTTCTGAGAAAATGACTAAACTTAAACAACTTGCTGATGAATATGAAGTCTTAAGAAATCAAGCTTTATAAAGTAAAACTACTTAAACAATTATAACACTTTTTATACACAATTTCTTCATGATAGTTACACACTTGATATTTCTTTTTACAATTTTCACATGTATAATCTTTAACTCTTCTAATTCCTAGATGTGGATAATCAAAATAAACAGGACTATCTATTTGTAATTTACCTGTAAAGTTACAATATATAACATTTACATCTTTTTCATGATCCTTACATACAAATACTTTATCAACAGTAAAACATTCATCACAAATAGGCATTGTATTTTCACATTTTACATCCTCATTAGAACGATACTCTATTTCACAAGGATACATATTACATTTTCTTTCTTGTTTACAAACTCCACATTTTGGTAAATTTAATTCTTTTTTAGATATCTTAAAAACTCTATTCCGATTTCTTTTCTTTTTAGTCATTTATAAAATATATTATTTATATTTTAAATAATATATTTAGTCATTAATTAAATCACACAGCCATTTCTCCTTTTATAATTGGATGTGGGTTGTATCCCATTAATAAGAAATCTTCGATACGATAATCTTCAATTTTTTCTTTCGAATGTAATACTTCTAATCTTGGTAACTCTCTTAATGGTCTCTCTAGCATTCGATAACATTGATCTATGTGATTTGTGTAAATATGCGCATCTCCTAACATAAAAACCATTTCTTTAGGTTTCATTCCAACCATATTTGCAATAATGTAAGTTAATAATGCATAACTTGCAATATTGAAAGGAAGTCCCAAAAAGATATCACAACTTCTCATGTTAACAAGAATACTTAATTCATCTCCGTTCTCAGATGGTGTCACGTAAAATTGAAAGGCGTAGTGACAAGGAGGTAAAGCCATTTTTTCTAAATCAGCAGCATTCCAAGCATTCACTAAGATTCTTCGTGAATATTTGTCGGTTCTAAGTAAACGAATTGCTTCTGCGATTTGATCAACCCATCGAACAGAGTTTGATTCACGGGTGTATCCATTCTCTCTCAACTCTTCTTGTTCGGAGAGTGTATAATATTTTCTTCCAAAACTTCTCCACTGAAATCCGTAACCCGGTCCTAGTTCTCCTTCACGGTAATTTGATAATCCATGAGAATCTAAAAATTCTCTACTAGTATTTCCCTTCCAAATATTTACTCCAACGCGCTCTAATTCTTTTGTATCTGTGCTTCCTCTTAAAAACCACAATAACTCCTCAACCACTCCCTTCCAAAACACTCGTTTGGTTGTTAAAAGAGGAAAGTATTCTGAGATGTCAAGTCTAAATGTTTGTGCAAATAAACTCACCGTTCCTGTTCCCGTTCTATCATCTCGTTTTGTTCCATTCTCTAATACATTTTTAATAAGACCCGTAATCTTTTCTTCCTCTGTATAAGTGTAATTCCAAAACTCATGAAACAATAACGAATATTCGTCACACTCGTAAAGTGTTCGTGACTTTAATACATTTGATGCAGGAGTTGTATATTCAAATTTGATAGTTGAATCTTCCGATATAAGATCTATTCTACGTCCAGAAATGATTGTAACGTAGATGTAATCAATATCCGGTCTAGTAAGTGCCTCTCTTAAAATCTCAAGACCACCAATGATAAAGATGTCACCTGTAACTAGTTTTCTAGCTTTCTTAATAGCTTCATCAAGAGAAGAAGTGATATAATATTTCTTAGATTCATCAAGAAGTGTGTTACCATCATTGTAGAGAGTTTTACTAACAACGATGTTTACCCTGTTAGGAAAAGGGATATGATTAATGCTAGCAAATGTGTTTTTACCCATAATGACAGCATTATCTCCAAGACCGACAGTTGTGGAACGAAAGAAACGAAGATCTTCTGGAATTCTTCCCCAAGGAAGAGAGACTCTGTCTTTAGAACAGAAATCTCCTTTATTTGAAATAGCAAAAATAACTTTCAACATTTTAATTAAAAAAGTTATTTTTTTAAATTAAAAATCAATTTATCATTTTTAATTAAGCGGTTTGTGCAACATTAATGGAGTTATATTTATAATATTTGTATGCTGCATATGCTCCAAGAAGTTGAGCGATGACATTACGAATTAAACCATCTTTATCTAAACCGCCATTCATGTAAAACATAGCAGAGACGGCAGGATTTAAGTGACCACCAGAAATTGGAGCGACAAGATAAAGAGCGGCAATCAAACCGATACCAATAGGAAGAGCCATACCACTCATTAAGATAACGGAAAGGAAGAAGAATGTTCCAAAAAATTCAGCTATGAATTGTTTATCAATCATTTATTTTAATTAATTAAAAGTAAAATAAAATAAATAAAGCAAAATTAATTGATTTTACTTTTTATTATTATAAGTAATAAAAGTAAATGAAAAAACTCTTTGTATTTCTTGATCTTGACAATACATTAATTTGCAGTGTTCCTTTTTCTCAACTCAAAGCCATCAAAAACTATAATGAGATTCCTTTAAACTATATTGACACACCCGAAGATGCTTTCAAGGGTCCCTCGGACCCGACAGATGGATATCGTATATATTTAAGAAATGGTCTTCAACAATTTTTAAGTTATCTTTTTTATCATTTTGATGTTGGAGTTTGGACACATTCGGTAAAGGAGTATGCTAGTTTTGTGGTTAATAATGTTATACTCAAAGATCATCCAGAAAGAATAATTAAATATTTTTTAACAAGAGAAGATTGCGATGCGGCTATGGAACTTGGGGCAAATGGACATCCGGAGTTTGCTGGATTAAAGAATTTAAATTTTGTGTTTGCAACAACGAATTTAAAACCAACAGATACGGTGATTGTGGATGATTTAGATCTTGTTAAGATGACAAATCCGTATAACTGTATTCCAATCACACCATTTAGAATAGAGTTTGAGGGAGAGAATATTATGTTGAATGGATTTACAAATACGGGATTTTTGAATGTTGGAACGATATTGTATTTATTGAAAGAGAATTACAATGCATCAAATGGATTTGAACATACGCAAACAATTCCAATATTGTTGCAAAGTAAGATGGGATAATTTAATTTTAACAAATATGCTTATTTGTTAAAATTAATTAATTAAATTATTTGTTAAATTAAAATTTTTTTATTTATTAAATTAAAATGAGTGACGATTGTAAAATTAATGTTATCTTGGATCTTGATAACACAATCATAAATGCTTTGGAGGATAAAGATAGAAAAAGAATTCCTTATGAATTATCAAACAAATTTAAATTTGTTGATTATATTCCTTTTTTTAGAATCTATGCACGTCCTTATTTACAAAAGTTTTTGGATTATCTTTTCGAAAATCACAATGTTGCGATTATGACTGCCGCTGAAAAAGACTATGCTCTTTTTATTATTGAAAACTTTATTTTGATTAAACCCGAAAGAAAGCTTTCTTTTGTTTTTTATCGTTATCAAGTTGATCTTTCAAGAGATCTTTATTCTGGTGTAAAGGACATGAGAATTATTTGGGAACTTTTCAACATTCCTGGATTTCATAAATATAATACAGTGATTATTGACGATCTTGATTTGGTATATCAAACAAATCCATTTAATACAATTAGAATTCCGGGATTTTTTATAGTTGATGAAGAAACAAATAAAGTAAATCCTGAGATGGTAAATGATGAGGAATTATTAAATATTATTGAACAATTGCAATATCTAAAAGAAAATTATGAAACACATCATTGTAGATGGATGGATGCCGCAATTTTAGATTTTCAAAAGAAAAAGATGCTTAGTAAAAAATGGATTAATAATACCGAAGGAGCTGCTCCTCCTTTATCTTTACCAGAACCTGAATTGCACGAGAAACAATCCGATGATGAATATCGTATTTCTGATGTTGAAGCAGAAGAAGTAAAGAGTGATTCCGAAGGAGAGCGTAGAGACTCTGAAGTAGAGCGACGTGACTCCGAAGTAGAAGAAATAAAGAGTGAACCATATCAAGTGGAACCCGTAAAAAGTGACTCAGAAGGAGAGAAGAGAGATTCCGAAGTTGATTCAGATTAATTCATAACTCTAACTTTTTTATGATTATCTTCTTTTTTAACGATATTTTCACGTTCTGCCATTAATTTTTCTGCATTATTTTTAAGATTTGAGCTTTTTGCTTGTGCTTCTTTACTTCTTGCAACACCGGCACCACCTCCATCTCCTAAAATATCTTCCATTGACATACCTTGAGGAGCAGCATTTTCATCATCTTCTTCAATCTCCGTTACATCTTCAATAAATTGGACTGATTTTTTCTTACCTCCATTCTTAACTGCCGCCATTTTTCTAGGACCATCTTGTGCTTTTGTAACGTGTCCATCATCTGTTTCTGGAAAATCCATTCTTGGTGGATAAGATGCATGTCTGTCAATATCTGATAGACTTGACTGTGCCATTTGTTCATGTCCTTGTCCTCTTTCCGGAAGATCTTTAACTTCGCCAATCATTGAGTCTTCATCAATTGGTGCAAATGTTTTATCAGGCATGATAGTTGATTTTCCAATCTTCTTTCTTCTTGGAGGACGTGGCTGTTCCTCTTCTTCCTCTTCTAACAAGTCATCTAATGATGAGTGTCTGCCATTTTCAAAACTCTCTCTTGTAACTTCTTCAATTGGTTGAACGACACGATTTTGTCTAGCACGCTGAGCTTCCATTTCGGCTTGTTGTTGTTGAGCCTCAGCTTGAAGTTTTTGTTGGACCATTTGAACACCTTGTTTCAATAAAGTGACAAAGTTAGAACCTTCATAAATATTTGTTTGTCCTGATTGAGCATTAATGACAATAGCGGAAGGAACGGATGTGATTTTATTTTTTGTAGAATTTTTTAAGACTTCTCTAGTTTTAGGATTGTCAATGTCGATGACTTTAGTGTTGAAGTGAGGAGCAATAAATTCCAATTGAGGAGAGATTTGCTGACATGACTTTGAATATTTACTTATAAATATAATAAATATTTCGGCTGACATTTTTACTATTAACCTTGAAATCTTTAAAAGTTAAATTTGATTTATTTAAATTTTTCTTTTTTTGTTTCTTTCCTTTATAATAAAAATGAGTCGCGATAGTCCTTATCAATATACTTATACATCAAACAATATGCCTTATAAATTCACCGACTATAACTCTATTACAACAGAGTCAGCACACTCTTATGGCGGCCTTGGTGAACTTAATGGTAATTACAGATACATTTTATATAACAGAGATGCGGGTGAAAGATATCCTGTCTTAATGTCTCCTGAATCATTTAGATTTATGTCAAAAGAGATAACTCGTCAACTTGCGGGAGTTCATCCTGAAGGAAAAAACATAATTATTCCGGATCATACAATTAAATCTGTCGCAGATAGTGTATATGAAGCAAATCCAATGGCTGTTGATGTTCTTCAACAAATGACAATTAACTACATTGTCAATCAAATTAAAACAGAATTTGAAACAATTCAACAAAATAATAAATTATCAATTTGGGTTCAAAGATATGATACATCTACCGGTCTTCAAAGATTAAATGGAATTAAATTAAACAATAAATCAAAGAAAGGACAACAATATTGGAATTATTAAAACATTTACTCTTGTTTCTCACGAACGTAGTGAGTCCTTGAGTAATTGATGAAAAGAGATAAATGAAAATAATCCTATAAGTGTATCTGATAATAATACTAGCCATGCATTTTCATTTTTTAATATGGCAAGTATTGCAAAAGATAACCAAAGTAATCCATGTAAAGGTCTTAAATCATTCCACCAAATTTTATCTCCGAACACTTCTGGACCGGTTTTTCTACTATTTGTAAAATAAATATATAAAAAACCAAATCCGATAATGAAAGCCGGAATTATCATGTATGGTAAATTTTCTTTTTGTCTTGATAAATAAACGATATAACTTCTAACTCCAATACATCCAAATAAAAATAATAATATTCGTTTTGTTTCTGTTTCCATTTTCTTTTTTGATAATTAAATTAAAAAAGAAAAATAATTTTTAAAGAAATAAACTAATTAAATACAATAAAAAATGTCGAAAATGAAAGCATCCATGATTGATGATTCAGTCATAACCGGCGAACTTCCTCCTCCAAGAAAACAACAACGTCCAAATCCTTCAGGAATGTATCAACAACCTCAACCACAACGTAACACTTACACCACACCTCAATTTAATGTGGGATATGGATCTATTCACTCTACCATAAGAAAAGGAATTAGCGATTTATTTCCAAACTTTTACATGACTAAAACTCAACAATACAATGACCCAAATTATGGAGTATATGGCATTTATAAAGCTAGAGTGGGAAGTTTAACAATTGGTCCAACAAAATATCTTGTTGCATTTGTTAATAATGATCAACTTCCAATTGGTTCACAAAAGTTGTTAAATTCTCTTGGATGGACAAATTTTCAAACACGTGAAACAGATAACCCTCAAAAAGAATTTGGAGGAATGCAACTCCAAGAACAATTTTCAGAAATGAAAGACAATCCTATCTTGATGGAACGTATCCAACTTCAAAAAGAAAGCAAATATAGTTACGTTTACAGATCAGATAACTTACCTATTAAAATAGAGTTAATGCCAACAAGCGAGGATGATCAATTTGCGCCAGAAGGAACTATAGCTAGCGCGTTAAGCCTTTTTACAACAAGCTTAACTCTTGAATAATTTAAAATTGTTGTTAATAACAATTTTAAATTAAAAATAAAAATTATAAATTTATATAACTAAATGAGTGTTAAGATCATTAGAAAAGTTTATACTGATGATGAAGAATCTACAGAGGAAGAAATCTTTGAAATATATAAAACTGACAGTCTAGAAACCATCAAAACTCGTTACTTTATAAAACATGAAATTTTTCCTCGTCTTGCAAACTTCACTATCAAATCACAAGATCCATTCGGATCCTCAACAAAAAAATTGGAACGTTCCGTAAAAATTTATAATAAATTGAACAAGTCAAAATTTGAGTTGTTAAAATACAATCTCATTGAAGATGTTGAGTGGGAAATTAATCCTCTTGAAAATTCAGAAATCTATGTTGAAACATTCAGAGACTTTATCAGCAGATTTACAGATATTAACTTTAGTGTTACAAAAGATTTCATGGACTTTATCATCAGCATCTCGGTTCAATGCCAAGAACTTTTCTCAATGAACTCCATTGAAGAAATTGTTTTTTACATCGCCTTAACTTACTATTCAGACATTGAGAAAGAAGAAAGTTATGAAGATTCTTTAAAAAATATTGAAGATATGATATACGATGAAGACTTCTCAACATTTGCATTATCCAAATTCTTTGATGACCGATTAATCAGAAACAGATACAAAGAATTGTGGGATTTGAAGAAAGAAGAAGTAAATCGCGATAAAGAAAAAGGCGGTATCGAACAACAAATTATTGATAATACACATCTTGGTCATTATTTAAGTCAGCTTGATCAACTAGGATTGGTCTCATCCGAACACAACATCCTTTCTTTATTTAATAAGAAAAAAGAAATTAATCCAATTAGAACGCCTCTCATCGAAACCGATTATATGTATATTGGTGAGTGTGATATGGAAATTGACGCTTATGAATTATTTAATAAACTAAGTCCAACCCACATTCTCCCATTTTTAAATATTGGAAAGTTTTACAAACTCTTAAACAATTTTAATTTTCCAGATAAATGGATTGAAGAGTTTGAACTGGAATCTGAGACCAACTTTCTAGAAGATGATGAAAGCACTCTTTATTTATTTGTATATGGAAAGAAAGATACTGTAGATGCAAGTCTTGAAGATCCGGAACCAAAAGATTATTTTATGATAAAGATGATGCAAAAAGGTCAAGTCCAGGACAAGTTTCCTTTTGAGATCACTATAAAAGCAAACAAACAAATTCAACTTACACAAGACGAGATTATTGAGAGATGTCTTAATCTTATAACTTTAAATGATGAGAGTAATAATATCCAACCTCAAAATCTTACATTGAGAAAGATTTTTGGAAACGGATTTTTTGTTATTAAAAACGTTGATCTTAAACGAGAGATCTTTTTTGACAATGCAACAACTCACGAATTTATGTCTAAAGTCATTATCATTGACGAGTCATATAAAATTATTAAAGAAAGAGGAGGAATTAAATTCTTTGCAACTATGAATAATCTTGAGTCAAAGATAAAGGCAAGTCTTGTTTACAAACAAATACAAAAACCAACAGATGATGAGATAGAAGCATATCCAGGATTAGTCCAAATGAAGGATAGACTTATGGTTTTCAAAATTTCTCAAGCGGAAAATAAATCTGAATTAATGAAGTTGATTAATATTATCACAGGCGCTATTGTGTTTATGTTACAACATACTGAAGATTTCTTCGCTTACTATTCTAACTTTATAAAAGATATTGGTAAAATAAATATAGTTCAAATGGAAGAAGAAGAGGAACTAAAGTTGAAAGATGTGTATCCAAAAATTTTTATGTCTGGATATGCTAGAGATGTGTGTCAAGATCCCCCTAAAATCATGTTTGATAAAAAAGAAATTGAGAGAGAATTAAAAAATCCAAACACAGATATTTTCTTATTCCCAAAACCTGTTGGAGTTGGAAAAGAGTCGGCAGTATCAGAAAGCGCTTATTATACATGCAGTCATAATCGTAATAAGAAATTTGTTGGTTTGATAAAAAATAAACTTCCAAACAAAGATAAATATCCTTTTCTTCCTTGTTGTTTTGTAAAAGATCATAAGAAACCAAAGAAAATCCGTTTTAGTTATGAAAATGAAGATAAAATAGTGGAATCGGAGAAGGGATTTAATCAAGTTGTATCAACACAAAAGATTATAAAACAAGATCAATATGCATTTCTTCCGGAAAATATTTCGGACTTGTTTAACATCATTGATCAAAATGCTTTATTAGGAGTCGATAGATATATGCGTCTAGGAATTCCTCAAGCTCCTTACAGTGTTATATATTGTATTTTAAAAGCATTAGGAGAACAGTTAGAGAAAGAAACTATTAAAAAGATCAGAACACAAATCTATAATCTTGCGGAGTATAACTTTGCAAGTCAACAAGAATTACAAGTTGATGATATAAAAAGAGTTATTCTTAATAATGAAACTATTGATGTGATGTATTTTTATCCAATTCTTGAAAATATATTTAAGGTCAATATTATTATTTTGTGTAAAGATAGAGGAGAATTAATTGACGGAGGACTTTGTCCGGCAGCTTACAAACTTTTTTACATCACAGATACAACAAATATTCTTTATGAAAATACGGTCATCATCTTTAGAACCTTTGGAGGAGAATTTGATAAACTTAAATACCCACATCATGAACTTATTGTAAAAGAAAAAGGATTTACAGAGACGAATAAAATAAAAGGAAAGATTGAAACTTCGTTCAAGAGTAACAGTTCATTTATTAGTCATCTAAATGCTGTCCAACTTTCTACAATGAATTTTAAAGCAATCGCTCTCAAATTTAAATCATCGGTGGTGAAACAAATCAATGATGGAAATGGAAAGATAAGAATTATACACTTGTTATTCGGCGAAGAAACAATTAATTTAATAACATCTCCTATTGCTAATTTTGATAAAGATAGGTTTGTTCAACCAACAGAAAAGTGGAAAGAACTTCAAAAAAATATTGTCAAACTTAAAGAAGTTAACTTTAAAACAGCGCTTGACTTTTTTAAATACGAACTTTATGATGAACAAAGTGTAAGAAAAGTTGTTTCTCAAAATGGATACGTGATCGGAATGTTTGCTGTAAAAGATGGTATTCAGTTATACATTCCAGTAGTAGCAACGGAAAGTAAAGAAGATGGATTACAAATTTATGATTTGTCAATGAATGAATATCTAGCTCCAAGCACATTAAGTTTTTCACTAGTTAAACAATATAATACATTCTTAAAGTTGAGCAATTTTATAACCTCAAATTGTTTATTTCTTTTTTCAAACTTGTTTAATGAGAGATTAAAAAAATTTTACTTTAGAAACTCTTCTGATACATTTGAAGAAGATATTAATGAGTTAATAGATGAATTCTCAGATAATATAGAAGTAGAAGATCGTAGCGTGACTGTTGAGGAATTCTATGGAGAGTTGAATAGAAATTTATTTTTAACGGCAGAAAATATTATTGCACATGAAGAAAGATTAATTGTTCCATCAAATAATATAAAGAAAAAGTTATTGTATGTTGTGTATATAAATATAAAGTATAATTTGAATGGACTTATTGATTATAAGTGGAAGAAATATGTTGAGGATTTTTATACAACGCCAAAAGACTTTATGATAAGTGATGAATATAATATCTTTTTTACAATAAAAGAATTAATGTTTACAAAAAGAAGAGAAAGATGGGATGCTTCCGTAAGATACACAGTTTACAGTGATATTCCAATCAGTGAAGATGGAAAGTATTCACAACATTTATTTTTTCAAAATGAAGGAGTTTTGGATAATAGATTGTTAATAGCACAACAATGTAAGTCAATAAATCATGCGTTATTCGTTTCTCAAGAGTGGAATACAAGTAAAATAAATAAGGTAAGATACACAGGAGAGATTGAAGAGAAAGAGTGTAACTATTTGTTGTATTACAAATCCGGAGAGGGATATGAAGTTGCGGAGATAATAAATAATGAAATGGACTCTAATTTTAAATTGATACTAGTGTGTCAGCCAATAGAAGAAGATGATACAAGACAAGGTGATCTTTATTTAATGAACATTAGAGAGAGGAGTAAACCAATCTATTATTCGTTGCTTCCATATGAAAATTAAAAAAATAAAATAAAATCTTATAATCGTAATAAATGATAGTAGAGTGGCAAACAGGATTTCAAATTGCGGTTATATTAGTGCTTGGTGCTTGGGTTGCATCAACTATTTATGGCGTTGTAACAATTCCAAAAAAGATCGAATGTATTAAAAGTGGTAAAGTAGATTGTGGCTTTGATAGTCGAGACAAAGCGGAGGAAGAACTTTCAAAACAAAAAACAGGACTTGTATTATCAATAATTGTATTTATTGTTGCTGCTTTTTGGATATATGCTTATAGAAATAAATGGTAAAAAGGTAACTTAAATAATTATAAATAACTATTTAATAATTATGGGAAAAGAATTAAGTATTTCTTATAGTTGTCGCGGGAGATTTGGGAATAATCTTTTTCAATATTTTGCAACTCAAGTTTTATTAAAATTGTTGAATGATGTTTCTCAAAAACATAAAATCGGTATTACATATGTCTATAAATACAAAAATGAGATTCGACCTTATCAACCTTGGTTAGAGTCAACACCAGAAGGTTGGTTTGAGATAACTGATGAAACGTTTTTGAAGTTTTACGATCAATTGAAAAAGGGTGAATATCCAACGGAAATTTTAAATAAAAATTTATGGTTGTTTGGTTACTACCAATTTGATCAATTTTTAAGAGAAAATATTGAGTATGTCCGTTCATTGTTCACAAGTGAGTCAAGTCATATTATAAATGATTCAATAGCTATGAATAATTTTGCACATTCTGTTAAGGATATTAGTGATAGTAAACCTTCATCCGATGAATTGGTCCTTCATTTACGACTTGATGACTTTATTCAGTCTGGAGGAGACAATAATATAATTGCGTGGGAAAGTTATATTGATCTAGTAAAAAAGATAAAAGTAGAAAATCCAAACTTAACTAAAATAACAATAGTTGTTGATAAGATTAAAAGAGAATTTGAAGGAATTTATGTTCAAAATTTAATAAAAAGATTGGCGATGATTGGTGGACTTATAGTTTCAATCCGTTCAGGAAGTATGTGGAGTGATTTTGCATATATGTATTATGGTGAACATATTATTCTCTCTAATTCAACATTCAGTTGGTGGGCAACAATTCTTTCAGACAAGAATAAATTAAATTGGTTTCCAAATACAAATGGATATTATTCTAATCAAATATTTAATAAGATAAATGATAATACTATAGTGTATGAAACTAAATTTTGGCGATAAAAAAATAATTTATGTATAAATTATTTTTGTTTTACTTAATTAACTTATATCCGGCTACTAATGCAAAAATAATGGTTAACACAATTAAAACAATTCGTTGTGTTTTAAGAGAACTTATCTCTAGATCTTTTTGATCACTTTCTTTTACAAGTGTCATAAGTTTTGCTTTCATCATGATAACTTCTTTCATTTGCGATTGACAAATCTCTTCTTTATCTTCTTGTGTAATTGTTATGTTACGAATTGTATTGAAGAGTGTTTGAATGTTCTTCATTCCTTCTCCTCTACCACACTCTCTTGCAATTGACAACATATTTGTCATCATAAATTCATACATCATTGCAAAAAATGTCATATATGTCTTAAAGAAACTTATGATTACTCCAATTTCACTTCTTTCTCCTTGAGCACCATCTAATAATTTTCCAGAAGTTGTAATATCAAAGTTCATTGATCCTAAATCTCTACACATTTGATCTTTTGTAACACCCATACTTGAATATAAATCTTCCATCTTTATCTTTTGAACTTCTCTTGCAAATTCAACTAATACTCCCGCAACTTCTTGATCCGTTAAAAATTTTGATTCGATATCTCTTATTTTCTCAACACCATTTACATTTATACGGCCAGAAAATGCTTTTCTTACAACTTTTGCAATATTGTTTTTCATTAAATTAACATTGATTCCATTTTGAGAAAAATATTGACTTCTTGAGTTTATATTATTTAAAATTAGAATCATTTGTAATAATGATCTCACTATTCCTTCAAGAGGAATCATGTATTTTCCATTTTCTCTTACTGTATTTAATAAATTATTCAATTTATCCGGATCATTCATAGATGCAATCATTTGTAATTCATCTTCTGCTACATCGAAGGATTCTTTTCTATTCTTTAATAAAAGTAAAACAACAATTACTAGAATTAATATGTGGACTTTTTCCATTTGTTTTATTAAAATAAATGAAAAAAAACTTTTATTTTAATAAATGGGTGAAAAATTACTAGATAAATATTCACTTCTTCACTTTGCGGTTGGTGTCATCTTTCGCTTCTTAAACATCTCTCTCAAAACTTCTTTCTGGGTTCACGTATTTTTTGAACTTATTGAAAACTCAAGAGAAGGAGTAAAGTTTATTGATGAAAAGTTAACTTTTTGGCCGGGCCAAAAAAAGAAATCTGACACTCATTTAAATTCTTTTGGAGATACAATCTTTTTTATTCTAGGATGGATGGTAGCAGATTATTTGCACTAAATAGTATCTATTTATTTCTAAATGTATTATAATCGATATTTAATAATTCATTTTTTAATAAAATATCTGCTAAATTTTTACATTGACCATGTTTAAAATTATTCCAAAATTTACCAAGATGAAAAGTTATATTTTTATATGTATATTTAGTTTTATCTTTTGGGATATTATTTTCTTTATTTACAAATTCTAATAAAGCTTCAGCTTTTTCAATAATAGACAAATGCTCTAATTCTTTCTTTTTTTCTTTGATCTTTTGAACTTTTTCATAGTTTTGTTTTAATATATTATTTTGTAATAAAGTTGATAGAATATTTGTATATCTACCTCCTTTAATATGTCCCCAAAAATTTCCTATTTTAAATAAAATATCTTTATATATGTATTCTTCCTCATCTTTTGGATGTCTATTTTCTTTATTTACAAATTCTAATAATCCTTCTCCTTTTTCAATAATTGATAATTGTTTTTTATCTTTTTGTTTCTTTAAAAGTAACGTTTTTTCATAATTTTCTTTAAGAATTTCATCATTAATAAGATTATTAAAAAATATATTATTATGTCCATTTTTTAAATGTTCCCAAAATCTTCCTATTCTATATTCAATATTTTTATATTTAAATATTTCTTCTTTTTTAGGAGCTCTTTTTTCAGTTTTTACAAAATGTTGTAATCCTTCTATTTTTAAATTTTTTATTTCACAAGATTCAATCCAATCAATTAAACATGAATCTAACTTTTTCTGTTCTTCCTCTTTTTTTTCTATTACTTGTTTAATATTTTGAGAATCATATGTCTGAGATATTGAATAAATTTTTTTGTTAAATGATTCATCTTTCATTTCATTTTTTAGTTTTGATAAACATTCTTCTAATTCATTTATCTCTCCATCACTCCATAAAAAACAATGATTTATCTTATTTGCATTTTTTTTATCAACCCTCATCCCTCTCATAAATCTTTGAAATAAAACTATTGTATTTGTATTTTTGTTTATATTTGTAATAAATGTGCTATCACATCTTGTCAAATTAATAGATTGATTTAAACACTCACATGTTGTTATAATTTTTAATATACAATCTTCTCCTTGTTCAAAATTTTTAAATACTTTTTCTCTTTCAACAAAATTTATATCTCCATTTACTCTATAAACTTCACAATTTTTACCATGATACTCTTTACATAAAGTATCAAATATCTTTCCAAATTCTTTACATTCTTCAATTTTTCCTAAATAAACTATACATCTTCTTGTTCCAGTTAACAACATACCACTAAGGAGACATGCCGCTTGTTGAGATAAATTTTTATTATGTTCTTTTGTTAATAAATAAATATCATCAAGAGATTCATAAGATGATAATTTAATTGGAATCATAATTTTATAATCAACTATAAATTTATTTTCAAGAGCAAATTTAAAATCATACTTATCAATAATATTATTATAAGGGCAGTATTTTTTAAGAATATATGGAAGAGTTGCTGTAGCATAAATAGTTTTTTTAGATTCATTTAAAAACTTTAAAAGAATATGATTGTTTAAAGATAATTGATGTATTTCATCAAAAACTACAAATGAATTATTAAGAAAATTAGTAATATTTTGATCTTTATCTGAGTAAATAAATGTAGCTATTTTTTCTGAAGCAGTTTTCATTGTTGTAAAAATTATGATTTTTTTATTTTTATTTATACATTCATTTATTTTACAAATAAGTATTTCAATATGAGAAGAATTATCAGAATCCAAAAGAAGAGTGGTAATTGTATTATCATTAATTATATTTGGGATTCTTTGATAAAGATTATCTACTTCTGATCTAATTGGTGCAATAAGTATTGAACAAATAGGTTTAATTAGTTTTAATATCCAACCAATGATAAGAGTTTTTCCAAGAGCACATGTCAAATTTAAAACATTTTTAGAAATATTATTTGAATTTATATGGTTAACAATATTTTCAATTGTTATTTTTTGATAGTCTCTTAAAATAAGTGATGTTTCGTCATTATTATTTACAATTATCTTTTTCCATTTAAGATAATTATCAAATTCTCTTTTATCAATATTTATATTTTTAAAATCATGTATAGCTAAATCTTCTTTTAATTCTTGTGATATTCCATTCACAGTAATTAAAAGACCATTATTATTTTGATCTTTCTTTTTAAGGACATAAGATTTAGAAATCCAAGTTCCAACGTCTTTTAAACAAACATGATTATCATAAAGTTTAGATTGTCCGGCGATAAAATTATTATCATTTTTTCCAATAAAATCAATTCCAACATCTCTTACTAAGTTTTCATTTTTGAAATTGTTTACACATCTTTTTCTATGTTCATTAAAAGAGTTTATATATCCACTTTTATAAAGATCAACATGAGAGACATTGGACCAATGATAAAATTGAGAGTTAAGAAAGTTTTTCTCATTAAGATAATTGACACAAAAATGTTCAAAATCTGTAGCAAGAAGCATATTCTTTTTCTTCTCATACGATTTCTTTGAGGCTTCATTATTTCTTTCACGAAAAGATTTTTTATCTTCAAATAAGACTAATTGAGACATTTCTAATATATTAAACAGTATTTAATATATTAGATTAAATATATCTTTAAATCAGTTAATTTTTTGTTTTAGGTTGGTTAGTAGCAGATTATTTACACTAATTTACAAATTTCTTAAACTCTTTTATCTTTTCATCTGTTATGGAATTTGCTATTTTTTTCTTACAACTCTCAAAATGATTAACATCATTAAAACGAAGATTTAACTTATCATTTACCTTTATAATTGAAAAAGCCTCTTTATCGCAAAGCTTTATAAGATTTATATCTTTTCTACTTATAT
>Ga0214923_10004216_pt1 | contig 17525 bp, 13 predicted proteins | sample LL1510_MetaG_FD_177993 | JGI IMG/M metagenome (GOLD analysis project Ga0214923, IMG submission 177993) | Freshwater microbial communities from Lake Lanier, Atlanta, Georgia, United States - LL-1510 | ecosystem: Environmental > Aquatic > Freshwater > Lake | place: USA: Georgia | collected... | reverse complement strand
CGGCCAGCAAGTGATGATGGAGCTGGTCAGCAGTCAGGGTACGGAGTTCATGGTCGTCGGCGATGACGACCAGACGATCTACGAATGGCGGGGTGCCCGTCCCGGGTACATCCTGGACGACTACAAGGACAGGCTCGCGCACCTGCCCTGGGATGACTACACCCTCGCCCAGACGTTCCGGTTCGGCCGTGGCCTTGCGGACGCCGTTGGAAGGGTGATCGGCCGGAACCGGATCAGGGCTCCCAAGACCCTGGTCGCCCATGACGGGGACCTGGCCGGTCAGGTCGAGGTGGTCAGGGACACAGATCCGGAAATCCAGAACTCCGATGAAGTCCTCGCCGACCAGGTCGAGGCGCTTCTGGCACGTGGCGTGCCACCCAGCCAGATCATCGTCCTCGGCAGAATGTATGCACAGATGTCCCGGATGGAAATCCAGCTCTTCCGGCGCAAGCTTCCGTATCGCGTGGTCGACCACGCTCCGTTTTTCGAGCGGAGGGAGATCAAGACCCTTCTCGCGTACCTTCACCTTGCGATCGATTTCCGCAAACCTCTCGCGGCGCACGCCTCAGAATGGCTGTTGGCAGTTACCGCGACGCCGAGCGTCATGATCCCCCGCAGTGAATTGTCGCCTTGGATTGCCTCGGAGGTGATGCGCAAGAGCACGGTATCCGAGGCACTCGCGACTCTTGTGGGACGTTGTGGGCCGGCGCCGACCCCGATCCAGCGCGTCACACAGTTGCACAATTGCCTTGAGGCCATGCACGACCGATTGGATGGGATGCGCCCTCCGAAAGCGGCCGACTTGCTCGACATCGTGATGTCGCAAGTCAAGTATCTCGAAGCGTTCGATAATGCTTGGGGAGAGGGCGAGGAAGCCCTAGACAAGCGGCTCGCCGTCGAGGAGTTCCTCTCCTACGCGCGGCAGCTTGACGTAACCGCACCACGGCTCCTGGCGACCGTCGAGAATGCCGACACGCGCAGAGGGGTGCCTGAGGACGAACAGATCCGCTTCGCAACCGTATTCAAGGTCAAGGGGCTCGAATTCGACCACGTGTTCATCCCACGCGTTGACGAGGCAATCATGCCGGCAATGCGCGGACCCGACCCGGCATGTTTTGATACCCAGACTGGCCTTGATGTCCTGCATGACGGCGACCACATGGAAGGCGAGCGCCGCCTTTTCTATGTCGGACTCACGCGTGCGCGCATTTGTGCGTATGTGGGCACGGCTTCAAGCCTCCCAGTCGCGGTCAGGTCAGCAAGGAGAGCCCCTCGTCCGTCACGGTTCGTCTCTGAAATGGGGGTGACCGACGCGGATTGGGGGAACCTCCCTGCAGCAACCGCTGTGCCTCCGTTCCGTGCAGTGACCACCGTGTTCCGGCTGCCACCTGGTCTCGCCGGCAACAGCAACGAGGACGATGAGGAACTGCCGGATCCCGAACGGGTCATTCGTCACTACCGTTCGATCGTCGTGGCCGTGGACTCGGTGGGAGGGATGACCGCGGGGTTCGTGTGCGCGACACTCCCTGACCGGACCTGTCTGGTCGCAACGTCGATGACGTCGTTCGGTTCAGCCCGGCACGCACGGGTTTCCTGGTTCGGTGGGCCGAAGCACCTGGCCCGGGTCGTGTTTAGCGAGCCGGCACTGGATCTTGGCCTGCTGGTGGTCCGGCGGGAAGGCGTGATGCCTGCCACCCTTGCGCCGACGGGAATTCCGAGTGTCGGAAGCGCCGTGTACGGGTTCGGGATCCATGCGACCGATGTCATCCAGCCTCGCCAACCCCAAGGATCCACAGGAACCGCCATGGCCGTCGTCACTGCCGGGGACGTCGACGCGTTCGCGTCGAGCATCCTCGTTGATCCACTGATGAACGGGGGTCCGCTGGTGAACCAGTTTGGCGAGGTCATCGGGATGATGAGCGCCACGTTGTCCGAGCGCATGAAGAAAGACGGCGCGAGGCCAAATATCGCGGTGCCGGCACTCTTCATCGAACAGGCGATCACGGCAATCCGGGCCCAATACAGCGGAGGGAATGACCCCGGCTGAAAGAGGTGGATGGCGCTCCAATGCCTTCCCCGCAAGTCGGGTTCCTTCGTTCACTGTTCGTGAATGACCGTTTCCCGTAGCCTGCCTCTATCGCTTGCGCGCACCTTCGGTCTCTCCCAAAAAAGGGGCTCGGAAGTACATGGCACCGCGGACTTCCGTGCTTTCCACGGTGCGATGACCAGCGTCTTGATCGCGAGTTGGCTGTCACGCCAGTGCTGCCGCTGCGACTCTGGTGGCGTGGTTGCCAGCGTTTCGCGTGCTGCACTCGGGGCGTCAGACCACACGGCAGTCTCGGCGAAGGTCATTGAGCCCTGCCCTTGGGGACGCGCGCTTCCGGGCTTGGCCGGGTCCTGCCGGCCCGGTGTAGTTTGCCAACCCCTTCACTGTGGCGAGGCAGTTGGATCCCCGGACACCGGTGCGACTGGCTCCTAGCAGTCGCACTGCGTGCATCAGGACCTCACAGGCGGACTTTGCACGAACACCGGTTGCACCAGGCAACGAAACTCATCTGAGGTTTGCGCTTCCCACCATAATCGTTGCCGTTATTGGTTTTTGGACATCCGAGTCAGATAAACCGAAATTTGCAAGGATCAGGAACCACGGGGGTCCGGGAAGACATTTTTACCTCAGCAACGTCATGTGTCTTGATGTAGAGTATCGCCATAATTACCTTTGGCTGAGCCACGCGAGTGCCGCAGGATGTGCCTAGCCAAGTTTGAGATTACGTGTGCTTGTAAGCAGGGAGCAACACCAGTGCCATACTCCGCCGAGATAAGCAGAGCCCAGCCAACCGCAGTTTTGTTCATCGTGGACCAATCGTCCTCAATGAACGACCTGATGCAGTCGGGGAAGACAAAGGCGCAACACGTCGCAGACGCGCTCAATCGCACGCTGCAAAACCTCATCATTCGATGCACCAGAGCCGGTGGAGTGCGCGATTACTTCGATGTCGGGGTGCTCGGGTATGGTGGATCGGGCGTTACCAACGGTTTCACAGGCGCGCTCGGCGTTGGCACACTCCATCCACTGTCTTCGATTTACGCTTCACCGCTTCGCATCGAAGAGCGGAAGCTGCGGGAGGACGATGGCGCGGGAGGCATCATGGAGCGATCCTTGAAGCTTCCCGTTTGGTTCGAGGCGAAAGCGGCAGGTGGCACGCCCATGACGGCGGCGCTTAACCGGGCAAAAGAGGAGCTCCATGCATGGTGTGACTCCCATCCCAGCAACTATCCCCCAACCATTCTGCACTTTACTGACGGTGAAGCAACAGACGGTGACCCGTCGATTGCAGCGCAGGAAATTCGTGATTTTCTCTTTACCAGCGATGGCGCAGCACTGCTATACAATTTGCACGTTAGCACCGGAAATGGTGATGCTGAAATATTCCCAGCCGATTCCACCAGCCTCGCTGACCGGTTCGCCCAGCAATTGTTCGAAATGTCAAGCCTGCTGACGGATGGCCAAGTCGAGCTCGCCCGCAGACGCTACTCCCAGATTGGTTCGGGGGCGCGCGGATTCATCTACAACGCTGATGCGGTGCATGTGATCGACTTCTTCGACATCGGTACCCGACCGGCAAGTTCGCCCCAATGACTTGGAAGCGGTCATTCGACCTCCTGTTCGGTCAGACCATCGCCAAGCACGCAGGCCACCCTGATGATGCCGAGGATGCGTTTGCGTGCAGCACCGATGGGCGCAGCGTCGCCGTGACCGACGGAGCGTCACTTTCATTCGACCCGCGAACGTGGGCCCAGGTCCTGGCGTCGGCGTTCGTGACCAGCTCCACGGTTCATCTCACGGGACTGTCGGGAGAATGGCTTGCGTCAGTGTCGGCGAGTTATCGCTCCCAGGTAGTCCGGGAGGGTTGGAATTGGGCTCAAGAGGCGGCGTTTGGGCTCGGGAGTTTTTCAACCATGCTGGGCGTTCGTGCATGCGAGCGTCATGACGGGGTGCATCTCGTCGCGATCGGTGACACCGTTGCGGTCCTTGTCAATGGCGGGAGACGCCTCCGGTCGTTTCCCTTGTCCGACCCTTTCGATTTCACCCTTAATCCCGACTTATGCTCGACCGTTCATGACCACAATCGCGTGGATGCCAACGGGAACGTGCGCGGCGGGAGAACGCAGTACTGGGACCTTAGCGGGTGGGACGAGCCAATCCTTCTCTGCATGACGGATGCACTTGCCCAATGGGCGTTGCACCGCGACACGCAGGCTGGGATCCGTACCGGTTCGGATGTATGGACGATCCTGGCCGGGCTGCGCACCACGGAGCAACTCCGGTCACTCGTCAGGGCTGAACAATCAACCCGGTCCATGCGGATAGACGATGTAACCCTCGTGACGCTTCAAGCGAGGGTGTCCCATGAGTAGCAGCGCGCCTTCGGCGAACGACTTTGTTTCCGCCATGCAGGATGTGAGAAACACACTTCAGGACCCTGAACTTGCTCGAGGCACACCACATTTGGACCCCGTGTGGCAAACCCCGAAAGTGATTTCGGGCAACTTCGCGCTGACCTTTCCCATGACACTGCCCGGCGGAGACCGTGTCGCCGTCCGGTGTTTTAACCGGATTGCAGTGGGGATTGAAGGCAGGTACAAGGCGATATCCGACTCAATTGCGAGACTCGCTGCCAGAGACCGGCGTCACTTCGTTGGGTTCCAGTTCCAGTCCCAGGGTATCCGCGTAGCATCAAGGCTGCATCCAATCGTACGGATGGACTGGGCCGGGGGCACGACCCTTGGCGAGTACCTGGAACAGCATGTTAGCCGTCCCGAGAGAGTCGCACCCCTGGCCGCTGCACTGCGATCCCTCGCGCGGACCCTCGAGCGGATCCAGATTGCCCACGGGGACATTGCACCCGGGAACGTGATGGTTGAGGAACAACCTGACGGGCCGCTCCTGCGCCTGATCGACTACGACGGCATGTGGGTGCCTGCGCTGGAGGAGTTTGGGAGTTCCGAGCGGGGACAGGTGAACTTCCAGCATCCGGGCAGGAACGACCAGTGGGGACCGACACTGGACCGTTTCAGCTTTACCGCCATCTATGTGGCCCTCAAGTGCCTCGAGGCGCGTCCTCCGCTCTGGTCGGAGACCGGATCCGGGGCCGAATCGATCGTGTTCAGGCGTTCCGATTATTCCGATCCCGTCTCATCTGTTCTCTTTGCGCGTCTGGGTGACGATGCATTCCCCGACGCTCACGCCCGCGACCTCGCCATGCGTTTTGCCACCCTTTGCGGTCGGCCATACGGCGGAATCCCGACACTGGAGGAGTTTCTCAACAGTTCAGGGACGCGATCCTCTGGTTGGATGACGGGGGTAGCAGCAAGTGTACGGAACCTGCTTGGCGGGATCCCTCGACGCCAAGGGGCGGCCCTGTACGAGGGACCCTACCGGGTTCTGAAGGCGAACGTCTTTGAAGACTGCCTACCGTGGCTTGGCAACAGGGTCGAGCTCGTCGGGAAGGTCAGGGAAGTGCGTCGCGGTACCGGTCCACGTGGCTCGTATGTGTTCCTGAGTTTCGGCACCTACGGGCAGGAGGACCAAGTCACCGTGCAGCTTTGGAGCGAGTTCCTTGCCCGTCATCCCAGTCCAGACGAAAGCTGGGTCGATACCTGGCTATCGGTCATTTGTGTGCCCTCCCGGATTGAACGGCTTGCGTGGGGCCGTCGCACGTCCAACTTGACGGCTGCCCTTCAGGTATCTGACACGCTCCTGAGGATTGACGAGACTGACGCCCGGTTCCGTTTGGCGGCAGTACCGACAGTTGCGTCGAAGCAGGTCGCCCCCGCCGTGCCAAAACCTCGAAAATTCGAGAACAACGAAAAAGGGCGCGCCCTCGCCAAGGCATGGGACCTTGGTACATGGCGCAAGGTGACTGTCAAGGGGGGCGGTAGGTATGAAGTTCCTGGCTCCCAGCTTGGAACCAGCTACACGCTCTCGACGGGACGCAATGGCCAGATTTCCTGTTCGTGTCCCGCTGCACTTGACGGGAAGCACTGCTACCACTGGGGTTCGGTCACCCTTCATCTGGAACAACAACCTTGATGGCCATAGGGCACACGCAAATGAAACTCGTTGAAAGCCTTCTTCGTGGCTCCGATCAATGCATTTCAGGCGTGAGTTTGGCGATGGAATTCAACGGAGGGAGACTTGGTCACTTCCGAATGATGCACGTTCCGTTGTCGACGGACCAGAATATCTGATACTCCATCCAAGTCCGCTAGCGTAACGAGACCAGCAGCGTTATGGCAATGAAGATGGTAGCGGCAAGGCTCGTGGCATAGATGACCACCTTGGTGGACGCCAATTGTCGGAGGACCACTTCATTGATCGCCTTGTTCACTGTTTGGACGCGACCGACCTCGGCTTCGATCTGAACCAATCGGGCATCCAGGCTACTGAGCGTCCTCACCGCCGCGTGAACTGCCGCGTGAACTGCATGGCTCTCGCTCACCAAGGCGCCAATCTGGGCTTTGGTCTCAGCCAGGGCGCGCCTGAGTTCGGGCGCAACTACTCCTACCCGGAGTTCTTCCACAAGCGTCGCATGAAGTCTTGACAGGTCCTCCAAGCGCTGGGCGAGACTTGCGGTGGCCGACGCGGCAGTCTGGATGGACCGGCCAGCGCCCTCGATGCGGCTGGTTGCGCTCCTGTAGGCATTCGCTTCGAGTTTGAGCGCCTCGATCTCCTGGAGCAACCGGGCCGCACGCCCCTCGAAGTCTGCAATCGAATTCGTTGCCATCGCTGGGTTCCTTCCATTAATAGACTTCGAGGACATTCCGTGGTGAAGGGCCTTCCAGGCAAGGTGGCCTTGGGTCAGCGACCGGTGCGCACCCTCTTCGCATGCTCGACCACGAGGTCGATCAGGAGTTCACCTGCCAGACTCGCGAGGTGCGGTTGCCCGGTTCCCAGCAGTTCCCTCAGGAATGGCCTGTTCCCAACCTCGTTCCGCAAGAGGTCAAGGCACAATTGCTTGGCCTTCCCAGGGGCGATGTCCGCGCACCGGACAACTGCTGCACAGGCTTGCGCCAGCTGGATCGGGGTAAGCTGGTACCGGTCCTCACGGCTGAACCTGAAGAAGCCTTCGACGGATTGGGCGATCATTTCGGGGTTTGAATCCCGTGCGAGGGTCTCGGCAAGTGCCCTCAGGAGGAGCAGCCCTGGATTGTCGGGATACGACCCGAGCGCGCGGGCGACTTCCCCCCGAAGTTCCTCTGCGTCTTCCGACGACGTCACGTCTCGGAGGATCGGCAGTATGGAGTCGGTGCCCCCAACGGCGGATTGGGTCAATGTGGATACGCGGTCGCTGAACGACGTGGACTGGAGATATTCGAGAATTCGCCGGCGAAGATCCTCGCCCCGGCCGGTGCGCGTCGCCTCGAGCATTTTCCGACAGCGCTCGACGCCGTGCCTGTTCGATGTGATCGTAGATGAACGCCACCAATTCAGATGCGAGGTGATTGAGAAATTGGTTGTACGTGAGCGTCATGACGGCTGATTCAAGTCGTTCCCGCTGGAGCTCACCAAGACGTCGCTGGTAGCTGGACACGTATGCCACGAAGGCATCGCAAAGTTCCTCCGCACGAGCACCCGTCGCGTGCACCTCCAGATATTTGCCCCTGTGGATGACCGCATAACTGGCGACCACCCCAAGGATGACGAGGCGGCAGACCGCGTGCTCGAGACGCTTCTTGTCCTCTTCATCATTCCATGTGACGTAGGCAATTCCGCCGTCGTTGATGTCGCCAAGGAGGTTGACCACCGCCATGATTGAGGCAACATCTTGCTCCTTGCCCTTGAAGCTCCTGGTGTGGAAGTAGAGGTTGCGCACAATGTCGTCGCTATCCCGTTGCTGGGTCTCCGCAACGATTCGTGCGACGTCGTCAATGGCTGCACCCGGGCTCAGGAGGTTCCGGGTGCGTTCCGGATCATCGTTGGACACGATGATGTGGCAGTGCGACTCCAGCCCCTCGCCCCGACCGGCACGTCCTGCCTCCTGATAGAACGATTCGATGGACGCAGGGAGGTTGATGTGGATCGTGTACCGGATGTTCGGTTTATCGATCCCCATGCCGAATGCCTTTGTGCACACGAGAAGCGACGCAAGGTTATCCCTGAACTTCCGGGTTGTCTCGGTCCGCAAGACTGCTGACTGCTTGCCGTTGTATTCGTCGACTTCAATCCCGAGCCTCGACCTCAGGAAATCCGCGATTTCAGTGGTGCCGTGCTTGCTACCCGCATGCGGACAGAATACGAGTCCTGCTGTCGTGGCGTCACCCCGGCACGTGAAAACATCGTCGCCGAAAGGACCTTGCATTCCATGAATCGCTCTGAGCAGCGCTTCCCGGTTCCTGGCGCTGGACGACACATTCACGTGGAAGTGCAGGTTTGAACGGTCGAATGTCACTGGGGTGATGACCGAACCTGGTGCGTTTATCGCGAGGTCGCGCTGGAGGTCCTTGAGAACCACCGCGCTTGCCGTGCCGGTGAGCGCAAGAATTGGTGGGGTGCCAGTCCCGTTCGTGCACTGCTCGCGCGCGACACTGCCGAGGTTGAGATACGCCGGGCGAAAGTCATGACCCCACTCTGATACGCAGTGCGCCTCGTCGACGGCGATCAGGCCGATACCCGAATTCCGTGCCAAGGACTGCACCTTTTCGCGGAATTCGGGGATCTGGAATCGTTCGGGAGCGACATAACAGAAGAGGTAATGACCTGCCTCGAACGCTGCGAGGGCGCCGGTCCGATGTGCGCCATCCTGCGCGCTGGTGAGCGGAACAGTCCGATCGATCCCATTCCGGCGGAGGTTCTCCACCTGGTCTTCGATCAGTGCGATCAGGGGCGCGATGACAATCGTGCGACCCGGCCGAAGCAGTCCAGCGAGCTGGAATGCAATAGACTTCCCTGATCCGGTCGGTAGCAGCACGATGCTGTCCATCCCGCTGACCGCGCGCCGTACGGCCTGCCACTGGCCTTCCCGGAACTGAGGCTTCCGGAATACGTGATAGAGGAACCACTCTGCGTGTTCCCGAGCTTCTTGCGTGTCCGGAACTTGAGCCGATAACGTCGGGGGCCCACTGCCTCCGGTTCGTGTCCTCATTTCGAGCCGAAACGGGGTGTACTGGTCGGAGTAGAGGCATACCGGTAGGCGGACAAGCTCCAGTTCCGGTGAGACACTGTCGGACGGCGCGATGATCAGGTTAGCCCTGCCAGATGCACTGGCGTTCTCATTGCCGAGCCGTCCAATCTCCTTGCCGATCTCAGAACGGGGAATGTAACGCGATGTGAAGGATATCTGTGGATCCGGAAGGCCATACAAGCCAAAGAGGCGCCGGACCAGTTCCACCGCATCCTGGACCGCACAAACCGCTAGGCGACCCCCGGTCTCGGGATTGTCAAGGGCTTCCGGAACGGACACACCGATTGAGACAGGCTGCCTCGGATCAATCCATCCTGATCGGATCGCCTCAATGACGATCAAGGTCACCCTATGCACAACCTGTGACGCGATGAGTGCGAGGACACAGACTTCGCTACGCCCGCTTGGTTCGACATCATTCTGCGTGGTGGCCAACGCTGCACGGATGCCTTCGGGAAGGTCACCACCACTTTGACGTACCGACCGGGCCGGTACCCGGACCGTCGCGATCCCAGCTCTCGATAGAGTTTTGTCTCGTAGCCGGTCCGTCTCCCTTGCCCGGTCACTCAGATGCTGATCACCGTCAACCTCGATCACGAACGTCCTGTCCGGGAGCATCGGGTGGGTGAGCAGGAAATCACAGCGTCGTTGCGCCTCCCGATCCTCATCCCCGGCGCGCGCAAGCGAGGCAAGTGCCACTTGCGGAATGACTTGCCAACCAGGGGTGGAATGCCGGAAGTGTGAAAGGAGTTGCTTGCAGAACGTCCACTCCTCGTCGCTGTCGACCGACCGCCTGCTTGGGTGGTACCTGTTCGCCGGCGTGACAGCGATGCTGCGCAACGCGTCACGCAATCGCACTGGATCCACGTCCGGATCTCCCTCGGCGATGCCGGATCCTGGAAACAGGAGACCCAAGATCTGTTCGGCCCGAGCGGATCCAGATGAAAGGATGCCTCGAGTGAGGAGATTCTCCGCAACAGCAAGGACTGGATCCCAGTTCAGCGGAAGCGCAAGACCATCCACGACAGGTGGCCCGTCGATCCTCCACTGAGACACGGCATTCAGCATTGCCGGTTCAGATAGGCCCGCCTGCAGAGTTTTGACGAAACGCCAAGGGATGCCACTTGTCTGCAGGAATCGGACTGACGCACCATGCTCTCTTTCGACGGCCTCGAGCCAGCCAAGGCGATTCCCAGTTTGCGGGAGCACATCGGAGACGTTTACCGTCCCCCTGCATTTCGGGTACCGCTCGCACCCCCAGAATCTGTTCCCAGCGTTGCGGCCTGCTCTTGGGTTTCTGAGGATCATCGGCCCATTGCAGTTTGGGCATTCTGGATTGTCTTCTGGGTTGGTTTCCACACAATTTCCTTTACAGATTGCCAGCATAACACGTTAATTGGATACAATAATCAAGGTGCGACAGAGTACAAAATAGACGAATTAGTAAAGTCTACTGCGCGCATTTATGTAAATTGTTAATAATAACTCTTCATTTCAAGATTACATAAGTAACAAGATAAAGGGTGATAATCCACGCAAATTGTAACCTGCTCACTCGCGCCACTTGGCATTGTTTCTTTGTCCTGCTTGGCAATTCACGAATCTGTGCTAAGTTGTCCAACCGTGCAAGATATGCATTGTTATCACATGACCGGACGGGCCATACTCAGCTTTTTGCTAAGATATGCGATCATACCCGCGCGCATGCGCTTCTACGATGATCATGCGTCGCACCTTGCTGGACCCCAGATTGTGAGTGGCGCGAGTCGGCTCGGCGAATGCTCCCGGGTCACGACCGTAACCGTTCACGGGGGTCAGTTGGCAACGCGCAACTGGTGACTGGTCCGGCCACGTCCCGGGCAGCATGGAGTCAGGCGGGGAGGAGCAGGGGGGCGGCAAGGCCGGCCATGCACGCGATGCGGACCCCAGCCAAGTAGGCGAAGTGGTCCAGGCCGTGCATCCGGCAGGTCGCCCCGAGCGTCAGCTTGGCGCAATGGCCCGGCAGGTCGGACGACGGAGGCCGGGACGAGTTCCCTGAATGCTGCCCCACCCGGGTTTCGAGATCCCGGACGCGTTCCTCCAAACGGACGATCGTTGCCCGGAGTTCAACAACCAGTGCCTGCCGGGTGGCGACCACGGATGGCATCACACTACAGATCGCGGAAGGACTATTATCCGGGGCCCTTCCCTCGTCAACGGTTGCGGCGGACCGTGCCCGGAACCCCCTCCGTGCGGGTGGAACCACCTCGCGATGGGTCACCGACCAGGTTCCGCAGACCCCTGGCGACCGATCCAGACGAAACTGACCGCGACGACGTCCCCAGCACCAGAGATTCAGCCTTGTGCAGCGCATCCATTCGCGCCTATCAACTGTATGCGCCGCTGCGATACCCTGTGCGTGGAACCGGCACCACGACCGGTTCCCGAGATGGCACCAGCAAGGACGACCGGCGAGATGACACAAGAAAACCCGCCCCTGCGTCGGCTGGGCGACTTCGAAATCGTCGGTCAGGTGGGTCGTGGCGGTTTTGGGACCGTGTATAAGGCGCGGGACACGACCCTTGGTGGCCGGATAGTTGCCCTGAAGGTCCTAAATTCGGATCTTGCTGCAGATGCTGACTGGGTAAAGAGATTCCAGCGCGAAGCATCGATCGCTGCGAATCTCGATCATCTTGCCATCCCCGTTATCCACCGGTTCGGCGAGTTCGGCGGACGCATCTTCATCGCAATGCAGTTTGTGCCGGGTCAGAACTTGGCAACGTTGTCTCGGGATGAGGGGCCGATGGCGGTTGATCGGATGATTGCGCTGCTTACCCCTGTGGCGGAAGCCCTCGACTACGCACATTCGGAGGGTGTCGTCCACAGAGACATCAAGCCAGGAAATATCTTGGTGGACCAGTCCGGCCGGTCTTGGCTTCTGGACTTTGGTCTGGCAAGGCCGACGGTCACATTTGCAACGCCGAACCCATACACACACGCTCCGGGAATTCCCTCGGGCACGCTTCCTTATATTTCCCCGGAGCAGTTCCAGAACGACCTTCCGGGACCGGCTGCTGACCGGTATGCGATTGGAGTGACCGCCTACGAGCTACTGACGCGCGAGTTGCCTTTCACTGCTAACAACATTGAGGCCATGCGCCTCAAGGTGGTGGCCAATGCACCCCCCTCTGTGCGATGCGTCCGTTCGGACGTCCCTGAACTGGTGGATAGCGCGATCAAGCGGATGCTCGCGAAGTCCCCAAGTGACCGCTTCCCGACCACTTACGAGTTTGTGCGAGCACTTGGAGGCGCGTCAACGGCGCCCGCAACTGTCACCCGCATCCCACCGGTGAACAGTTCTGCGGGTGTGGCCGAAATGTTCGAGGCGGTGAGGGGATCAGTTGTGCAAGTGGTGACATCGCGCGGTGCGGGGTCGGGCGTGGGGGTCGCCGAGGGAATCGTGACGAACGCCCATGTGGTCGGCGTGGACCGGAGCATAACGATCGTCACGGCTGATGGTCAGCAGGCTAGCGGGACGGTCCGAATGGTGGACGAGGTCGCCGACTTGGCACTGGTGGAATGCGCGTCCCGGGTGCCGGTCATGGCGATGGCGGATGCGGCACGGATGCGGGTTGGCGACGCGGTGTACGTCATGGGTTTCCCGCGCAGCGACGTGCTTCTCGGAGCAGCGTCGCTCACCCGGGGCATCCTGTCGGGGTTCCGGATGAAGGACGGCGTGCCCCTTGTTCAGACGGATGCAGCAATGAACCCGGGAAACTCTGGAGGGGCACTTGTTAGTCATACCGGACGCCTGGTCGGGATTGCGACGTTTGGCATCCGTGAGACCGAGGGAATGAACTTCGCGGTGAGCGTGACGGGCGTGACGGAGTTCCTGTTGCGCAAGCGGTCACGTCGCCGACGGACGCAAACGGGTGTTCCGGATGCCCATCCTCAGCCGCGGCAACACCTGGTTGTCGATCAGTCTGGGCAAGGCACCCACTACACAATTGGCGAGGCTATCGGACAGGCAGAACTCGGACAAGTTATTTTGGTGAAACCCGGATGGTACCGTGAGGCATTGGTGGTTGACCGGCACGTGGAATTAATTGGTGATGGGGATCGGTCGCGAATTGTTGTTGAAGCCACTGGCACACACGCGGTGACGTCGACAGCTGACAATGCCACGGTGCGGAATCTCACAATCCGCACAGTCGGTGCCAGCGGAACGAAATGCGGTGCGGTGCTGGTAAGCCGGGGACGGGTGTTGATCGAACGGTGCGACCTGACGTCTTCGAATGGCGCAGTGGTTTACATAACTGGCGCCGACAGTGACCCTCTAGTCCGCGACTGCGAGATCCGTGATTCGATTAAGGGAACGGGCGTCCATGTGAACGACCACGCTCAAGGCCGGATCGACGGGTGCCGCATTCACGGCAATGCTTTTGCCGGTGTTTCAATCAAGACCGAAGCAAATCCCGTGGTGAGTGATTGCGATATCCGTGACGGTGAAGGCGTTGGGGTGCATGTTCGGCTCAACGGGCGAGGCACGATTGAACGGTGTCGGATATTTAGGAACTCGTTATCTGCAGTGGAAATCAGCACGGGAGGCGACCCGGTCGTAAGAGCTTGTTCCATCTTCGCCGGGAAACGGACCGGCGTTTACGTCAATGAGAACGGTCGAGGGACGATCGAACACAGCGACATACATGGGAATGCGGGTACGGGGGTCGAGATCACCACTGGTGGGAACCCGATAGTCCGCGACACTACGATCCGTGACGGAGGCCAACACGGTATTGCCGTCCATAGGGACGGTCTGGGAACGATTAAGAAATGCCCCATTAGCGGGAACGCTAAAGCAGGTGTGGCAATTAGCGAGGGTGGGAACCCGGAGCTCCTCGACTGCGAAATCCGTGACGGGAGGTCAACGGGCGTAATCGTCTTCGATAGGGGGATAGGGAAGGTCGAGCGATGCGTGATCTCCGAGAATGCGACATCGGGAGTGGAGATCAGAACCGGTGGGAACCCCGCGGTGCGCGACTGCGAGATTCGAAACGGGAAGCACTTTGGTATATCCGTGGTCGATCAGGGGCGGGGACTAATTGACCAGTGTCGGATTTACGGCAACTTCCTTGCCGGAGTCGCGATTAGGAACCACGGGAACCCCTGTATCAGCGATTGCGAGATCAGTTACGGGCTATCGGAAGGAGTCATTGTCTACGAGCGGGGGATAGGGATCATTGACCGATGCCTCATCCATGGGAACGCGCGATCAGGTGTCGCAATTTCGACTGGGGGGAACCCTACCGTACGAGCCTGCAAGATTTACCGCGGGATGGAAAACGGCATATTCGTACACCACGAGGGTCGGGGGACGGTTGAAGGCTGCCCGATGATCAGCGAGAATGCAAAGGCTGGCGTTTCAATCAGCGTGGGCGGAAACCCTGTGCTGCGGGACTGCGGGGTCCATGGCAACACGGAAGCGGGGATTTGGGTCCAGGAGCAGGGACTTGGTTCCATAGAGAAGTGCCGGATATATGGGAACAAGCAGGCCGGTCTGGCGATCATGACTGGTGGAAACCCGATGGTGCGCGACTGCGAGATTAATGGTGGGAACCAGCATGGTGTCGCGGTTTACTTACGAGGGCGGGGTACGATCGATCTGTGCCGGATCCACGGGAACTCGCTAGCAGGTGTCCAAATCATGACTGGTGGAAACCCGGTGGTTCGCGACTGCGAAATCCGTGATGGGAAGCAGGCTGGCATCTTGGTCTCTGAGATGGGGCAGGGAGTCGTTGAGCGGTGCCGGATATTTCGCAATGCAATGTCGGGCGTGCAAATCAATACGGGTGGAAACCCCACCATCCGAAATTGCGAAATTGGCAACGGGAAGCAGCATGGCGTCTACGTCCGCGAACGGGGAGGCGGGATTATCGAGCGGTGCTGGATTTTCGGCAATGCGCTTGCGGGCGTGGCAGTCAACACGGGTGGGAACCCCTCCATCCACGATTGCAACATTCACGATAACGCTGGGGCAGGCGTTTACATCCACTATTTGGGTGAGGGGCGGTACGTCGGAAACACATTTGCCAAAAATGCCTTCGGTGCTTGGAAAATCGAGGGCATTCTTGGGGAGATAACACGCTTGAGGAACACTCCGAATTCGTAATCTTCGTCGCCCACCGCGTCAGAGGACTGAAGCAGCTTTTCACCGCGACGTCTTCGATCAGCAAACTTTTCAACGCTGGTTGCAGAGCAAACTGGCCGAACGACTTTCTCGTTCGTCATCGACCGACGCAACCTCGCATTCCCACCTGAGGCTTTCCCAGAACGTCCTGGGCAAAGGGCGGTAACCGGTTTTGGGTCAATGTTCGACCAAAGCGCAGACCTGTTCCGCAGTCACGTAGGCGGGCACTCACGATGATGCGCGGACGAGGGCGACCACAGCGAACGGTGGTGATAGGTATCCATTTTCGCGTTCGGACTCACGTGACGACCAGGATTCGCGGTCGAGATATTCGTTGATCGGCTGCGAGATCAGAATTTGTGGGCGTGGTTGGTTCGGGTGAAAATATTGTCAGCATGGAGGTTTTGAAGAGGTGACTGTTTGAATCTCCATCCGTTCTTGAGCACCTTTCAGAGCTTCCAGAGGCAGCAAAAGCTGGCATTGCCGAGAGTCAAGCGATCACCGGAAGCGTCTTTGCCAATTCGCACTGAAAGCCGAGGTTCCGGCTTCTGTCACTGCCCGAAAGCCTATAACACGTTCCGTTTTGGTCCCATTCAATCACCTGAACTCCGTCCGGCACGGTTCATGCTGTGCGACCGTCCACCTTGGCTCATCGCACCAATGACGGCGCGTTGGCGTCTGACCGGCACCCCAACGGGTAACCGTTCACGGGGGTCAGTTGGGAACGCGCACCTGGTGACTGGTTCTGCCACGTCCGGGGCAGCCTGGGGTCAGCCTGTAATTCCTCCCTGGGCTCGGTGAGACCGACCAGGACCGCGCGCACTACCAGTCGATGCGGTCGGCGATGAAGCGCCGGTCGCGGTTGGTGAGCCTCAGGTAGACGGTGGTGGTGTCCACCCGGGCGTGCCCGAGATGGGACTGGACTTCGGTGAGGGGGACACCCGACCGAAGCAGGTGCACGGCAGACCCGTGCCGGAAGTCAAGGCCACAGGCGGGACGCGGACCGATGCGTCCTTGCACGATGACGCCGGCCTCGACGGCAAGCCGGTTGACGATGCGCAGGACCTGCTGGCGGGTGAGGTGCCCCTCCCCGGATTGACGCGACCGGAAGAGGTGCCCGTCGTGTCCCAGGCGGGTGTCGCGGGCGAAGGCGAGCAGAGCTCCGGCGAGGTCGCGCGAGATGTAGACGAGCTTGACGTGGCGCCTCGGCCCGCGCTGCTTGAGGTTGGTGAGCTGGAGGGCTCCTTCGGCACGGTCGATGTCGCAGAGGCGCAGTGACGCGACCTCGGAGACCCGCCCGCCACTTTCCCAGAAGGTACGGAGCAGGAGACGGTCACGGGTGGTGAGGGCGCAGGCGACCATGGCTGAGACCTGATCGGCAGTCACGTAGGCGGGTACTCCCGAGGATGCGCGGGCGAGGGTGAGCGCAGCGGACGGAAGTGGTGGGTGTCCGGTCACGCGTACGGACACACCCGATGATTTGGGCTGGTGGTCCAGGGGGTCGTGACGGGTGGCGGGATCAGGGGTGATGGGCATAGATGGCTCCGGTTGGTGATGTAACGAGTGTGTCCGAATGCGGGTTCTGACACACTGACCGCAATTGGTGACGACGGTCTCGTGGATTCCGGGTCGCCCCCCGCCTTGTTGCGGTCGGTCTCCGTCGGCCGGAGGCGGTACTGTCTAGGTCACCTGAGGCAACGGCATGACCAGACCGTTGTCGATGAGGAACTGGAAGTGCGACGCGAGTGTCTGCGCGAGGGACCGGTCGTTGACCAGTAGCCCCGCCTCGATGTCCCGCTCCAACGGGTTCGGGGTGACGTTAGCGGAGGTCAGGAAATCCTGTTCGTTGTCCTGGACGACGGCCATGGCATGGAGCACTGCTCCGGGGCCGTCACCCGGGTCGACGGGACGTGGGTCGTAGACTTGGGGACGCCGGGTCCCATGCCAGTCCTTCTTGAAGTCCGTCGAGAAGCGGCTGGTGATCGCGTCGCCAGCCGACGTGTCGCCGTGCCTACGCTCGATGTTCGGGAGCAACGTCGACGTGTCAACGGGATTACCGGTCTGGAGACCAGGCGGGCATGAACGTTCCCGACCATGTCCGCAGGGTCAGGCGATCATTGCCGGGCCACCATCCGAGGTTAAACAAGAAGGTGGCGTCCGACTGCCGTGACACC
>Ga0214923_10004215_pt1 | contig 17530 bp, 12 predicted proteins | sample LL1510_MetaG_FD_177993 | JGI IMG/M metagenome (GOLD analysis project Ga0214923, IMG submission 177993) | Freshwater microbial communities from Lake Lanier, Atlanta, Georgia, United States - LL-1510 | ecosystem: Environmental > Aquatic > Freshwater > Lake | place: USA: Georgia | collected... | reverse complement strand
AGTTTAGCCTTGATGGGGTACGAAGACCGTCAACTCGTCTTGCCCGGCATCACCGGCTGGGCCCAAATTCAGAATCCCAACGCGACCGCCGAAGACAACGAGGCCAAACTCCCCCACGATCTCCATTACCTGCAACACGCCTCGCTGCGATTGGATGCCCTCATCCTGCTCCGCACCCTCAAAATTTACCATCAACCATGACCAATCTCTGGATGCTCCCCCAACGTCATCGAATATTCCTGTCCTTGGGGTTGTTCATGGCCCTTAATTTAGCCATAGTGTCGGAACTGAATGCGCAGGATTTTTTCTACCGCAAAAGCTTGACCAATCTGCGCATTGATCAACTTAGTCAAGATCAAGTCATTTCTTTCCAGCGCTATGTGCAGGCCAAGGGCATGAGCGAAACAGAAGCCTCCAATTATCTGTTGCAGAAGGGACTATCCCGCGCCGAAGTGGACAAACTGCGCAAACGATCCGGAGGCTTGAGCAATACCAACGCGGGTTCGGTGGCCGGGAATTTCGAGATGATGGATCAGTACTTCAAGCTCAGGGATTCCCTGCAGGCCCTCGCAGTGGATACGGCTTATCCCAAAGTCGTGAAGGACCATGCACTCATCCGGGCCAAACAAGTTCCGGATTCGGTGATCTTCGGCTCGGAATTGTTTGCAGGGGCCAGGCTCCGCTTCAATTTGGAGGGGCAGATGGTCCCGCCCTTGGATTATCGGGTCGGACCGGGAGATGTGTTAAGCATTTTGATTTACGGATTTCAGGAAGCCAGTTTTGAACTCAAGGTCCAGGCCAACGGCAAAATCACCATGCCCTACGCAGGCCTGATCTCGGTCGCAGGATTGACCTTGGATCAAATTTCCGAAAAGCTCAAACAAAATCTTCAGACCAATGGATACAGCAAATTAGCTACAGGGCAGACCAAACTCCATGTGGGCATGGCGGACTTTCGTCAAATTCAGGTGACCATGGTGGGTTCCACCCAACCCGGGAATTTCATGGTTCCCTCGGTGGCCAAATTGTTTCACGTCATGCATGTGGCAGGTGGTCCTTCCAGCCGTTCAACGTACCGTAATGTGGAATTGTGGCGCAACGGGAAATTGTTGACGACGGTGGATTTGTACAAATTATTAAGCGGTGGTGACTTTGAGGGCAATATCAACCTTCAGGATCATGATGTGGTTTATTTTCCCCCTTACTTTCGAAGGATCATGGTTCGAGGAGAAATCCGCAGACCTGCCCTGTTCGAGACCAAGGTTGGCGAGAAGTTCCGCGACATCCTTGCCCATGCCGGAGGCTTCACGGCTTTTGCGTACACCAAACGTGTTTGGGTCGAGAGGGTGATGGACGGTGAAATGCGATACCTCACCTTCGAAGGGGATAGCCTCATGGGTTTTGAACCTCAAGACGGGGATATCATCACCGTTCAATCGATTTCCGAAAAGAAGAAGGGGTTGATTCAGCTATCAGGTGCCGTCAAGAGACCGGGTGACTATGCCCATTATTCGGGAATGAGGCTCAGTCATTTGTTATTGCAAGCTGAAGCCCTGGAGCCTACAGCTATTTTGAGCAGAGCCATGATTGTGCACAGGACCCCTGATGGCATTCGTCGACATCAACATTTTGATTTGGATTCGGTCAAGACAGGTTTGCTTGATCCAGACTTATTGGATGGGGATTCGGTGATTGTGGGCTCCGTCATTGATTTTTACCCTCGATTGCCGGTGCGCGTTATGGGAGAGGTACACAAAGAAATTAGCATCCCATGGGGTCCTGGGATGACTGCCCAGGATGCGGTATTCATGGCAGGGGGATTCAAACCGGGTTTCGCCGTGGATCAATGGATCAAGATAGCCAGACGTGTTGAACTGGATTCACTGGATGGCCAATGGGAAATTGCCAAGGTGATTCGGGAGGCCACCGACTCTTTGTTAATGGTTCGTGCTTCTGAAACCTTGCTCGAAGAAGGGGATGTGGTCATGGTGTATCGAGATCCAACGTACCTTCCTTTGGCGATGGTTCGGGTAGAGGGTTCCTTCAATTCTCCTGGTTTGTTTCCTGTACGGACCAAATCCGAAAAGATCAAGGATTTGATAGGGAGAGCAGGGGGCTTTAATCCATTTGCTGACAAACGCTCTTTGATGTTGATTCGTAACCATGAAATTCCGATGGTCGATCTTCAAGAGGATGCAAGAGCCAACGATGCCATCGATATCTCTGCCATGGAAAGCACGGGGAAGGCCCGTGTTGTTCGTACCGACACCATTGCCTTGGATTGGAACACACTTAATTCCGGGGGAAAGAAAGGTAATTTCCTGCTTAAAGATGGTGATCGCTTGGTGGTTGACGAGAAATCTGAAATTGTACTGGTCCAAGGGTCGGTCAACAGCCAAGTGATGTTGAACTACGGAGGACATCGAATGCGTACCTATTTGGCCGGGGCCGGAGGTTTGAGCGAGTCAGGCGATCCATCTCGAATATATGTGCGAAGGACGAACGGCAAAATGGCCTCCACCAAACGTGTGTTAGGAATCATAACCCGTTACCCCAAAGTTTACCCGGGTGATATGGTGGTGGTCCCCATCAAGGCCCCCAAAGATGACCAAGACCAAGGGTTTGACAGCGGTAAATGGATGGCGATCTCAGGCGTCTTGATGTCCATGGCCACCATGGCCACCGTGGTCATCAACAGCTTCAAATAGTTCGGGTTAACGAACTTGTTTGCTCCGAACGGTACCCCATCGGCGATTGAATTCAGGCACTGCCCAACCCAGCAGGCCCAAGTTAGGATGCACATAGAATTCAGTCAAACGGCCTTGCTCGAAAGGATCCTCTTCGACCACCATGCGCCGGACATCGGACCATTCGGTTGAATCCGAGGTCTGCAAGGGGCCTATCGATTCCAACCGCATAAAGGGTCCTCCTAAGGCCCCGGATTGGATGGGCCAAGAACTCCCCACAAATTCAGGATAATAATAGAAACGCGTTCGGGACCGAACGCTGTTGTTGCTATTCAAAACAACCTTGGTGGCCGAATAGCAAGGCAATCCATTCTCGTTATCGAAGCAATACGGACCGCCTTCCACCTCGATGAGGTAATTGTAACCGTAGAACAGGGATCGATATTGCACCGTCAATCGCTCCCTTAAATTCAGGGTGTCGCGAGAGCCCGGGTGCAACACCACCAGCGTGTCCATCTTGCGACTGGTAACATAGACCGAATCCACAAAGCTGGTCCCGGGTAAAGTAAGTATCCAGTAGGACCCCGGCTTGAAATCAAACATGTTGCGCAGGGGCGCAGGAATCCAAAGGTTGGGCTGTGGCTCAACCTTTTCTTTTTGGCAGGAATTTCCCCCCACCGCGAGGGCCATCAACCCTGCCATCGCAAGGGGACGCAGGGTATGCAAAGCCTTAGTAATCATGATAAAAATTATCGATCCTGGTGAGGAGCGTGAGGTTGAACCCTAGGCTGCGCTGACCGTACAGACCCTGAGCCCAGGCGTTGGTGGACTGCCGATATCGCCACCATGTGGTGAGTTGAAGACGCAATCCCGTAAGGGGATCCAAGAGCCTTGACAGGCTCAGCTCGCCTTGTTGAAGTCGAACAGGGACCCCGTTAAGCCACGGGTAGGATCCTGAGGGATCCGCGCCATTCCAATAGGAGGCATGAATATTGTTTCCGGTGTTAAGACCCGTAGAATCCGATCGTCCTTGTTGAGCAATCAGATGCCGCAGGGTGAGGGACCATGGCCCACGGAACCAGGCGATGGAACCCAGGGCTTCCACAAAATTTGCCCCCATGGGATGGGCCAAGGCGGAATTTTGGTGGGCATAATTGGTAGCACCGGACCAATGCGCGTAGGTGAAGGGTCTTGCTCCGTTGACTTCGGCTTGCCATCGTAAACCTTGGCCAACGACCGATGTCCAACCCCGGATTCCGGCCTGAAAGGCAAATTTATTGGCCCAAGTCGGGCTGCCTTGTAACAAATCTTTCATTCTGAGCTCGTCCAATACCGCCTGGGCATAGATTTGTTGGCGGCCCCAACGGTATCCGGTGTTGATGCCGACAAGCGCATTTCCGTCCGATCCGTTTGCAAATTGCATTGGTATCATGAAGAGCAGTGGATTGAGGTAATTCCAATCGATGCCGCGGTGGCCCAAGGTATCCTGCGCAGGCCATACAATGGCCTGAAACAAACCAACTTGCAGGCCTGGAGCCAGGTTCCAATCCAAATAACTCATGCTGCAATACTTATGCCGGTAGCCTTCGCTCCCCCAAATGCGTTGGCCCAATGGCAAAATCCTGGGCGAGCTGTAATCCAACATGCGGGCAACGGTGTATTGGTATACGATCGGACCGCTTTGGGCCTGCAATCGCAAATGCGTATACGCCGGAGCAAAGTCTGACAGGAGCATGGATCGGTAACCGTATCCAATAAAATTCTTGCCGTGCCCCCATTGAACCTGCAATTGGGGATGAACCTGCCACGACAACATGGCTTGGCTGCTGTACAAGTCCCAAACTCGGCCTCCACTGTCCTGACCAATCGTACGGGCCAAACCCAAACCGGGAGCAATGCTGTCCTGACGAATGGATTGGTGGAGGTAGAGCGGGTACACCGTGTTGTGCAGGCCCAATGAACTCTGGAAGCGCAAGCGATTTCCAAAGAAGCCCAAGAGCTGCAGACCCCTGCTGTTCTGACGAGTGGTCGCCGAGGAAGCGCTTTCGGATCCCAGGCCCAAGTTCAGCAACGGATCCAAGCGCAGGCCGGATTGCTTCCCTTCCGAAACATAACTCCAAAGCGATCGATTCGATAGGGAAGGCCAAGCCCAGGTGCCGTAGGTTCTCCCGCTGTCCATCGCTCGATAACCCCGCAATTCCTGCGGCATCTGCGGAGCATTCCAAGGTTTGATCGAGGAATGAAAGGGGCTCTTGGGGTCCAGCAACGAGGGCCACAAAGCGCTCTCGCCCAGGTGATCCATGTTTTGGACGGCCAGGCTGTCCCAGGTCGTTTGACCCTGTGCCATCAGCCATGGACAAGTGGCTGCCAAGCAAAGCCACCACCAACGCAACGAAATGAAGGAAAAACCTGCCATAGGACCTTGAATCAAATTTAGGTTTTTCTAACGAAATTTGAGCACTATGCCCGACATATTCGTTCGCTATGTCTTTGCCTGATTTGCCGGAGATTGGCTGGGTCATCCATGACCGCAGCGGCAAGGTGGCCAGTCGTTGCAGAGCATGGTCCCAACGATGCGGATTTTCAGAACAGCAAATTTATGTTATTAACAATTTTGATGGGCGTCTAGCCGCGGGAGAAATTCCCGGAAATAACGCCGCCTATGAGTTCAGCGGGTATGCACAGGCTTTGGACTTGATGCAAGGCCATGGGCCTTTTGTTTTGGTGAACGATTCTTTGTTTCGTCATCATTGGAGCAATTCCTGGAGGATCATGCTTCAAAATTTGTTAAAAGATTCGGAGCGGTATTCTCATCAGGGAAGCATTCTTGGGGATCTCCGAAGGGAGTCCATTGAATTTCCTGAAAAGCCCTTAACCTATTGGGCTTCATGGATTTTATTCATGCCGGACCGGACGGCTCTTCATCGATTACGCGCGGCCTTGGACCGTGTTAATCGAGCAGATTGGACAACCTCTAGCCCCGCCTATGACGCTTATGTAGAACAATGGTTACAAAGGCCTTGGTGGCGTGGCGGTTGGCAAGGTCATCCAACCCCTGCTGCAATACAACGCAAAAAAATCAGCATTCGACGGGAACATGAATTGTCCCGAATCCTCTTGCAAGAACAGGGCCTCCCGGCCCTTGCCCTGGGGTATCGCCAACCCGTTCGGTATCGCATAACCCGCTGGGTAGATAGAGGCCTAGCTCGTTATGCGGCCATCATGCGCCTCACCAATTCACGGAAGAACAACGGATAGCCATGAAGACCGAAGATCTTGCCCATTCGGAAACCGCCGAATCTTCAGCTTTCTTCGCCAAAGCGGCGGGCCTGCTGCAGCGATGGATGGCCCCGCTCATTTTTCTGCCCAATGTAATGCCGCTCAAGTTCTTGTTCAATACCGAGATCTTCCCTTGGGCTTTCTTGTACGGATCCCGCAGGAATTTGGTGGTGAACAAAAGGTTTTTGGTCTGGGTTGCCTACCTTTTCCTGGGTTTGATGTTGTGGGCGCCCCCTGTCAAAAGCTATTTAGTCCCCCTGAGGGCGATGATGGCCTTGCTCAACGCCTGCCTTTTGTACTGGTGGACCTTTCGCTGCGAGGACCAAGAACTGCAACGCATCGACAAAGCTTTTCGTTGGGTCTTTGGGCTAACGTTGGGAGTGGGCCTACTCCAAAATTTCTATCTGTTCCCTGCTTTTTTGACAGGTCCCGTGAAGCTTTTCATCGACCGATTTGAGCCGGTACCGTTGGGGGCAGGTCGCGGGGTAACATCCCTGTTTGCAGAGCCATCGTATGCGAGCATTGATATGCATTATTTTTTTGCATACTATTTGATGATTAATCGAATATCCCATCAATCGCGCAGGGGGTTGGCATTGATTGCCGGACTAATATTGTTCGACATCTTCGTGATACGTTCCATCACGGGCACCATCATGGTTTCTATTTATTTGATGAGCTTTCTGCGAAGGAAAACCTTGTTTCAAGGAATCGGAATTGGCATCGTATTGGTTACAGCAACCTTTTATATTGCCCGGGAAATGAACACCCTTCCTCGATCGGTGGAGGTTGCTTATGATTTTGTAGTTAACCAGGAGTACAAAGATCCCTTACCGATCTTGTTGGAGCAGAGCGGATTTCGTTTCATTAGCATTTGGTCTGCTTACCGTTACGGAATCTTGAATCCGCTGGGATCGGGTGTAGGGGGTTGGCCGGATGCGAGCGTAGAAGCCATGGATGCGCTTGGTGTTCCAGCTTCGGCTTTGAGTTTCTTTTTTGAATTATCCGGGGGTGATTATTACGGGGTAAGGCCGACTTCGTTTGTGGCTGGTTTAATGTTGGAAAGCGGGATTGTTGGGGTAATTCTGTTCCTTTGGGCTTTTGGGAAATATTTCACCGATCGCAGGTTGTACAGCGACCCTCATGGGCGCTCCATTGCAGTGCTGTTTTGGTTTAATTTGTTGATGCTGGGCACGATTGGGGATCCTATTCCTTTTATAATTTTTGGTTTGTGTTATAAGCGGCTTTGTCCGCCACAACCGAAGGAGCCTAGCGTCGAAGACCTCCCCTCGGTATGAGCCCTTTGATCAGTATTGTGATGCCGGTTTACGAGACCGAGGCATATTTGGGGGAGGCCCTTCAGGGCATCCTTCAACAGGATTATCCGACTTGGGAATTGTTGGTCATCTTGGACGGTGGTCCCGAAGCAGACCAGGCATCTTGGTGGCAATCCTCTTACCCGGATCCACGGATCCGTTGGCTGATTAGTTCACGAAACCGGGGCCTGACCCGTTCGCGTAATCTAGGCATACGTTGCGCCAAAGGTTCCTGGTTAGCCTTCTGTGATTCGGACGATGTATGGCGCCCTGATAAGTTGTCGGCTCAATGGAAGGAGGCCCAGCGTGGGGGGTACAATGTGTTGGGAACAGGTTTTGCTTTTATGCGTCAGCTTTCAACGGCAGACCCAGGCAACGCGGGTCGCTATTGGTTAAAAAGAGCGATCTTGCCCTCCACCTTGAATTATGCTACACTACGGGCGACCAATGCCCTTCCCATGAGCTCAGCGATGTACCATGCCGAAGTTCTGGGCAAGTACTATTTTCAGAATGCTGACCGCCCCGATTTGATTCACGAGGACTATGCCTATTGGTTGAACTTATTTGCAAATCCTAAGGTCAAATCCACGCTCTTGCACCGAACCCTGCTCGGAATTCGCCTGCGTTCCCAATCACGTTCTTCCAACAAAATCAAAGCCATGCGTGCTCATGCGGCTATTCTAGGTGAACATCTGGGGCCAGGGCTGTGGAGTCGCCTACGCGTCTTGGCTTATTTGATGCAGTATAGTTACTGGGCCATTCGTAAACGCTCCGGCCCGTGGCTTCCTTCCCATGAATTTGATTGGCACCCATGAACAAGGGGGATTTGATTAACATCATCATCGCCTATTACCCTGAACGAGAAGCGCTTTCGGGATGGGCCCTGGCGGTGCAACAAGGGGCGCCTCTTCGGATATGGGATAACACGCCCGGTGGATGCCGATTCAAGGATGAATTTCCCGCCTTGGTATTCCAAGGCAAAGGGGTGAACCTGGGGGTGGGACCCGCACTACGCCTATTATTGAATGATCTGCTCGAAGAAGGCCTTTGGGACAAAGCCTTGTATTGGGATCAAGATGCGCAATGGACTTACGCGACCTACCAATGGGCCCTTGCCTTGCACCGAAAATTCGACAACGATTTGAGTGCAAATAACAAAATATTGCTTAGCCTGCAAGCCGGAGCTAATGGGGAGACTTTTCCTCCAGGACTTGTCCCAACTCGCCTCATGATGAACAACGGCATGGTATTGCCGGTGGGTCAGGGTGTCTCCTTGCTAAGTTCTTTCACGCCTTACTTTATGGAATGCACAGACTACCAAATATGTTACAGGGCCAGCCTCCAAAACTGGACCTTGGTGACGGCTTACGGTTGTCCCGAATTGAAGCATGATCCTACCCAGCCCAGCTTGGTTTGGTCCAACGGATCCAAAACCTACCGCAAAAGGATCTACCCCAAGGGTAGGAGTCCACAATTTCTCCTAAATTTGGCCGCATTGGCCTTGAATGCCCTTACTCGTCGAAATCTCCGCTATTTGAGGATATTTTTGAGAAATATTCTAACCCATATCGCCTACAGAACCTGGTTTAATGCTCTATGGTATCTTCGACCCTCAGGTCGCCGAACCCCAAACACGGAATTATGACAAATACCGATAGTAACAAGTCCCAAGCCAACGACGAGATCCGAATGGACACTTTGGGTCAATGGTTTCGATACGCTTTGGTGTTTATATTCCGAAATCTGTTATGGGTCTTTTTGGGGGTGATGCTGGGCGCAGGGATTGGCTGGGTTGTTTCGATGGCATGGCCTAACCGCGATTATGTTGCGAGCTATATTATTTCGGCCGAAGAGAAAAGTTCATCGGCCTGGGAGAATTTGCTTGCTCAGTTTGGTATGGATGTCAGCGGGAACAATCCTGCCAATGTTTTTCAAGGGGAGAGTTTGGTCAAGCTTTTCTCAACCCGTAATTTGATCGAGAAGGCCTTGGTCACACCGACTCCATTGCCCTCGGGGGACACCGTTTATTTGGGCGATTATTTCTTCGTCCGCTCCAAGGCCAACCTATTAAAGGAATTCGAAGGATTCCGTTTCGCCAAAGGGGATTCAGGGATCCTAAGAGGTTACAGCGCCTTGCAGGATAGCGCGTTATGGCTAACCTACCGCTATGTGCTGAAGGAGGTGGTTGATGCATCGAGGCCAGACAAGAAATTAACCTTCATCCAGGTATCATGCCACGATCGCAACGATACCATGGCCATGGTGATGGCAGGTAAATTAATTCAAACGGTTTCGTCTTTCTATACCGATAATCTCACCTTCAAAGCCCGCAAGAATCTGGACGTCCTGCAAGAGGAACTTGATTCGGTCAAAAGGGAATTAAACAAAAACATGTATCAATCCTCCATGCTCAACGATGAGGATGTCAACGCTACACGTCAGGTTTTGCGGGTGGATCAAAACCGCAAGCTCATCGATTTGCAAATATCAATGACCTTGTTTGGAGAATTGACCAAGAATATTCAATTGGCAGAAATTTCTCTTCGCAAGGAAACCCCTTTGATCCAAATCATTGATTCTCCTCGTCTGCCCTTGGAGCATGTTGGATTAAATCCCCGATGGTACTGGGCCATAGGAGCTGGCATAGGCGGTATGTTGGTCATGCTCTTCATGATGTACCGCAGAAAGGACAGCATCAATGTGCACTAAGCCAATCGGGACCGTGTCCTAAGTCCACCACCAAGGGGACGAGGAGCTGGGCGGCGCCGGTCATTTCGCGGCGGACCAAATCGGCGAGGACGGCTTCTTCGCCGGGGGCCTGGTCCAGCACCAGTTCGTCGTGAACCTGTAACAACAATTTGGATTGAAGGCCTTGGTCACGCAGGCCTTGGTCCAATCGGATCATCGCCACCTTGATGAGATCGGCGGCGGATCCTTGGATCGGCGCATTGATCGCGTTGCGTTCCGCAAAGGCCCGTACGGCTGCGTTGTTGGATTGCAAATCGCGCAGGTAACGACGCCGACCCATCAGCGTCTCGGCATAGCCTTTGGAACGGGCTTCCGCAACACATTCCTGCATATAGGCCTGGACGCCGGGGTAAATCCCAAAGTACTGTTTGATCAAGTCAGCTGCTTCGCCCCGACCCACGCCCAGTCGCTGGCTCAAACCAAAGGCCGAAATCCCGTAGATGATTCCAAAATTGACCATTTTGGCTTTGCGACGCATTTCGGGGGTTACCCGATCCGGGGGGATGCGGTACACCCGGGCCGCGGTTGCAGCATGAATATCCAGCCCCGACCCAAAGTCCTCCAGCATTTGGGGATCGCGGCTCATATGGGCCATCAGGCGCAATTCGATTTGGGAATAATCCGCCGATAACAATACCCAACCCTGCTCTTCCCTGGCCACAAAGGCTTTGCGAATTTCGCGGCCTTTGGGGGTTCGTATGGGGATGTTTTGGAGATTGGGGTTTTGGCTGCTGAGGCGACCGGTGGCCGTCACATGTTGGTGATACGAGGTATGAATTCGTCCACTCCAGGGCCGAATCAATTCGGGCAGGGCTTCGGCGTAGGTGGAGCGTAGCTTGAGGGCTTCGCGGTATTCCAGGACCTGGGCCACGATGGGGGATTGAAATTCCAAAGCGCTGAGTACTTCTTCGTCGGTTTTGTATTGACCGGTTTTGGTTTTTTTGGCTTTGGGATCCAGGCGTAGCTTTTCGAAGAGAATTTCGCCCAGCTGTTTGGGAGAAGCAATGTTAAAGGGCTGACCTGCGAGTTGATGGATGGATTTTTCGAGGCGTTGAAGGTCACCTTCCAGCGAGGCCGAAAATTCACGCAGGACTTTGGTATCCAATCGGATGCCTTCCCGTTCCATGGCGGCTAGCACCGGGACCAACCGGCATTCTACATTCACAAACAAATCTTTTTGCCCTAACTTTTCAAGTTCGGGCTCCAAAACCGCATACAATAAGCGGGTGATATCGGCGTCTTCAGAGGCATAAACGGCCAGCACCTCGTTGGGAACATCGCGCATGCTTTTTTGAGGCGTTTTGTTACCCTTGCTTTCTTTGATCCCGATTAATTCCTCGATAGAGATGGGTCGGTAATGCAGGTATTGTTCGGATAACATATCCAAACCGTGTTTGCCATCCGGGTCCAGAAGGTAGTGGGCGAGCATTGTATCCCGCAGGGAACCTTGGGGGTACAGCCCGTAACCTGCCAGGACCTGCAGGTCAAATTTGAGGTTGTGTCCGATCAGCGTCCGACTCGGGTCGCAGAGTAGGGGCCTCAAAAGATCCAGCCACGCTTGGCAGGCGGTTCGTTCATCGGGAAGCCGCACAAATACCGCGCGGTGATCTTCCCAGGCCACCGAGAATCCGACCATACCGGCTTCGAGGGGGTCCAATCCATCCGTTTCGGTATCCAAAGCCCAGGTTTTTTGGCTTTCCAGGGTCGAGAGCAGTTGCCTGTATTCGGTTTCGGTCTGGACCAGAGTATAGGTTTTGCCCCCGTCGGCGTAGGTGCGGACCGCATGGGCGGTAGGGGCCGCCCCAAAGAGGTCTGGGCTGGAAGTCGGGGCGCTAGGAGACACTGCCACCGTGGTATGGGATTCGAATCCCGAGGGGACAAAGGCGGTGGGGTTGTCCAAGACACGGCGGGTCAGGGTGCGGAATTCCAGTTCCTCAAAGAGCTCGGTAAGCGCTTCCCGGTCGTACGGTTCCCATAACAAATGATCGGGTTCAAAGGCAATCGGTACCGCGGTATCAATCGTCGCCAATCGCCGGCTTAACAAGGCTTGTTCACGAAAGCCTTCGAGGTTTTCGCGGAGCTTGCCTTTGAGTTCCGAGGTTCGTAACAACAATTCATCCATGGAGCCGTATTCGGCGATGAGCTTTTTGGCGGTTTTTTCGCCAACACCGGGTACACCTGGAATGTTATCGGAGGCATCCCCCCAAAGTCCCAAAATATCAATGACTTGCGAAGGTCTTTGGATCTCCCATTTGGCGCAGATTTCGTCCACTCCCAGGATTTCGATGCCTTGCCCCGAGCGCGCGGGTTTGTAGATATGCACAAAAGGTCGGACCAATTGCCCAAAATCCTTGTCGGGACTCACCATAAAAACTTCAAAGCCGGCATCCGCTCCTTGATGGGCCAGGGTTCCAATGATATCATCGGCCTCAAAGCCCGGCAAACGCAAAATCGGAATCCGAAAGGCTTCGATCAACCGGTCGATATAGGGCAGTGAGGCGGCCAGGTCTTCGGGCATGGCATCGCGTTGGGCCTTGTAGGCTTCGAACTCAAGGTGCCGAAAGGTAGGCTCGGCTGTATCAAAGGCTACGCCGATATGGTGGGGTCGTTCCTTCTGGAGCAAATCCAGAAGCGCCAACGCAAAGCCAAAGGCAGCGCTGGTGTTGAGGCCCTTGGAATTGTAGCGGGGGTTTTGGGCAAAGGCAAAGTAGGCCCGAAATATGAGGGCCATGGCATCGAGCAAAAAAAGCCGGGGACGCGGATTCGGATGGGTCATGGCTTTAAAAGTACGGAGGGGGAAGGCATAACTTTGGGGATTATGAACGATACCAACCCTACTCCCGGCTTTCGCATCGAAAAAGACACCATGGGCCAAGTCCAGGTCCCGGCGGACCGTTATTGGGGCGCCCAGACGGAGCGCTCCCGCAATAATTTCAAAATCGGCCCCGAGGCCAGCATGCCGCTGGAAATCATCCACGCCTTTGGGATTCTCAAAAAGGCGGCCGCCTATGCCAATCACGAATTGGGGGTTTTGGAGGCTGACAAGCGGGATGCCATTGCCGAAGTCTGCGATGAAATTATCGCGGGGGACCTGGATAGCGAATTTCCATTGGTGATTTGGCAAACAGGGAGCGGGACCCAGTCCAACATGAACGTGAACGAGGTGATTGCGTACCGGGCTCATGTTCGCCGTGGGGGTCTCTTGACGGATTCGGCTAAATTTCTGCACCCCAACGATGATGTGAATCGCTCGCAGAGTTCCAACGATACCTTTCCAACGGCCATGCACATCGCGGTTTACACGGCGGTGGCAGACCGCACCCTGCCGGCCATCGATGCGCTTCGTAACACATTGAACAACAAGTCCCAAGAATTTGCTTCCTTAATCAAAACAGGGCGGACGCATTTTATGGATGCCACGCCGCTGAGCCTGGGCCAAGAATTTTCGGCCTATGTGCAGCAATTGGACAACGGAAAGCGGGCCTTGACCAACGCCTTGGAGATGGTGGCGGAGCTGGCTTTGGGGGGAACGGCGGTAGGAACGGGCCTGAATGCGCCCAAGAATTACGACCAAATCGCGGCTTCGTACATCGCTCGTTTTGCGGGCAAGCCTTTTCGGACGGCGCCCAACAAATTTGAAGCCCTGGCGGCCCACGATGCGCTGGTCGAAATGTCCGGGGCGCTTCGCCGCGTTGCGGTTTCGTTGATGAAAATCGGGAACGATATCCGCATGCTTTCGTCGGGACCCCGTTGCGGGATTGGTGAAATCATCATCCCCGATAACGAGCCGGGTTCGTCCATCATGCCGGGCAAAGTCAACCCCACCCAACCCGAGGCCTTGACCATGGTCGCAGCCCAAGTCATGGGGAACGATGTGGCGGTGGGGATCGGAGGTTCCAACGGACATTTTCAATTGAATGTTTTCAAACCGATGATGGCTGCGAATGTGTTACAATCCGCTCGCCTCATCGCCGATGCCTGCCATTCGTTCCGCACCCACTGCGCGGAGGGCATCCGTCCCAACACCGAAGGCTTGACCAAACACCTCAACAATTCGTTGATGTTGGTGACCGCCCTCAACCCGCATATCGGTTACGACAAAGCCGCGTCCATCGCCAAAACCGCTCACCGCGAAGGCCTAACCCTCAAAGCCGCTGCCCTCCAACTCGGCTACCTCAGCGAGGAGGAATTTGACCGTTGGGTCGATCCATCGCGGATGGTTTAGGCTATTCAGCCATTTTTTCAAATATTCTAGTTTAAAGGCCTTTTCAAAATTAAAAGAAGGGAAATCGCAACGTCCAATCAATTTAAGATGAAAAACATCAGAGCGATCAAAGGGGAAAACCCAAATACAATTCAGCGGTTAATCTTTGGATTGCACGGGAAGATTGGGGTACATCTAACCGATGGGCGTGAATACATCGTCCCTATTCACCATTTTCCAGAACTGCAAAAGTTATCCTTATCGAAGCGCAAAAAATATACAATTGTGAATGATCAGACGATTTTGTTTGAGTTTGCAGATTCAATTTATCATATTGAGGATTTTGTGGGGAACGAGGCCAAATGGAAAAAAAGGTAGTTGCTACGGCAGTTATTGGGAAGCGGAGGATTTTGTTTGTGCCCCTGGATTGGGGTTTGGGGCATGCAACCCGATTGGTTCCGTGGATTGAGGAGGCGGTACGTGGCGGTGATGAGGTTTGGATTGGAGGGAACGGGCGCAGCGGGGCTTGGCTTAGGGATCGTTTTCCGAATTTGCCTTTTGAGGAGGCGCCGGCATGGACTCTTCGGCATACGGGCAATTTGGCCTGGGATTTGATCAAGGATAGCCGTGCCTACCGACAGTCGCTGCGAGCGGACAGGCTATGGGCCACCGAGATCGTGAATCGCCTGCAATTAACCCATTTGGTGAGCGATCACCGATTGGGACTGAGAGCAAATGGGGCCAAGGCGACTACCGTGCATCATGTGTTGGTTATCCATCAGCTTACCTTGGCCCTGCCGTGGCTTTGGCGTTGGCCAGTTTTGATGCAAGGGGTATCGCTGACGCTATGGGCATTGTTACGGCCGTATTGGTCTTCTTTCCAAGAACTATGGATCCCGGATACGGGCCAAGCGGGTACCGCCTTGGCGCCTCATCTTTCCATGTTGCCGTGGGTCAAGGATGGACCGCGGTGGTCCACGGAGCGAGATCTGCGTGGTAGGTGGCCCCGATTTCGTTACCTGGGTTGGCGCAGCCGCTTCGAGGGCATGTCGCCCAAGATTGCTGAAAATACCGGCGATGCTTGGCCGGAGGAATCGGCAATCTTGGTGGTCTTGAGCGGACCGGAACCCGCCCGCTCCCGCTTGGAGGCTCTGGTGATTGCCCAATGGGATTCCTGGGGGAAGGCCCAAGGTGAACATGCATCCGTGGGGGATCGGCCCTCGGCCTTGTGGTTGGTGCGGGGTCTGCCCGGCTCCTCCATGAACAAGGAGGGGATGCACCCGGAGACGCTCCCCGAGATGCCCCACATTAAGGGCCTGAAGGTTTGGGAATCGCCGGACGACCCCACCATGATCATGTTGTTATCCAAGGCCGAATGGATTGTCAGCAGGGCGGGTTATTCCAGTTGCATGGATTATGCCTGCCTGCGGTCCTGGTGGCCTGAACGTACCCGGCCTTGGAAGATCTGCACCGTCTATGCGCGCGGTCACAGCGAACAAGCCTACCTGGGCCATCGCCTAAAGCGCATGGGGCAGGCAGATTTTCGTCGGGAAAGTACCTTTGATTTGCGGGAAGCGTGGCTGAACCGTGGGAAGTTTACGTTTACCTACGCATTTTCGTCATCCCCCCTTGAGTCCAATGAATCCACCCCTGTTGTCTAATCCGGAATCCACCTTGCCAACAGCCCCTTTTCGGTTGCTCGTGGTTGTGGACCAAAACAGCCCACGGCTGAGATACACCTTGGAATGGACCCTGCGAGAGCGGTTGGGCATTGATTATCAAATCCAGGAATTCCTCGGGCCGATGACCCTTGAATCACGGCAAGGATTCGATGGGGTGATGCACTACGGGTTCCGTGAAACTCACGACGGGGCTCTGTTCCTCGCCGCGGAGGGCTTGCTGCTCGAAAAGGGGATTCGATCCTACACGGAGAATCAACCCGGTGCACCTTGGACCGGCAGCCTTCGCCGCGTGGAGGTGCAGGGTCTTTCTTTGCCAGCGATGTTTCCTACGGATCATGAACTGGGGCATGATCCCTTGGCTGGGATTTTTTGGCTATTGAGCCGCTACGAGGAATACCAACGAACGGAGCGGGATAGCCTGGGGCGATTTCCGGCCTCCGCCTCTTGGTTGGCCCAAGAAGGGTTCTTGGAATTTCCCTTGGTGGATGGCTATGTGCATCAGTTGGGGCAATGGTTGTCCCGCAACTTCGAGGGTTACCGCATCCCCCCGCCGGCCCGAACGGTGCAGCCCACGATCGATATTGATTTGTGTTACAGCTACCTGGGCAAACCGTTGCATCGACAAGTGGGGGGATGGTGCAGGGACATGCTCCAAGGACGTTGGCAAGAGGTACTGCTGCGCCTACGTGTTCTGATGGGGCTCGCTTACGATCCTTATGATCGCTACGCGGTCTTGCAGGATTTGCATCGTCGTTGGGAGACCGCATCGCCTTGGTGCAGGCGGCCTCTTTATTTTCTGCTCATGGCGGATTACGGCGGATTGGATCAAGGTCATTCGCCTCAAAGCCCTTATTTGCATCGTGTTATACGATTTCTTCGGGATACAGGGGCCCAGATTGGCTGGCATCCCTCCCTGCGTTCCAACGCGAATGCGTCTTTAGCCACGAAGGAGCATAAGGCCTTGGCAGCCTTGGCAGGCCCCATATCCGACTCTCGGCAACATTATTTGGCGCTGAACTGGCCGACCCAAGCCCAACGCCTGCACTCCATGGGTATTCAATCGGAATACAGCATGGGTTACGCCGAAAGACTCGGTTTCAAGGCCGGGACCCTGCACCCCTTTGGATGCTATGATTTGGTCCAAGAGCAAGAGCTTCCCATGCGTCTTTTTCCGTTGACCGTCATGGATGCCACTTTGAAGCATCATTTGCGTTTGGACCCCGAACAGGCCTGGGCGAAGGTTCAACCCCTGCTGAAGGCCTGGGAGCAGTACGGAGGTTATTTCACCTTGTTATGGCATAATTCCACAGGGGAATCAGGCGCGGAGGGATCGCAAGGCGTGGACCGATGGCTGGATTTTTATCAGAAATGTTACGAACGGGTTTTGGGCTTGGATCGAGTGGATGCCGCTCCATTGGGATCGGCTACAGCGGAGACGCTTTTGGACGGAAAGTGGACGGTTCATCCCCTGAGCCAAGCAGAGCGGGCAGGCTGGGATCAAACCCTACCCTCCACGGCATCGGTGTACCATTGCCTTGCCTATTTGGATCATCGCCTGGGCGGGCAATGGGCGTTGCTCCTCTCCCCCAATCAGGAATGGGCCTTGCCCATCCC
>Ga0214923_10004214_pt1 | contig 17535 bp, 8 predicted proteins | sample LL1510_MetaG_FD_177993 | JGI IMG/M metagenome (GOLD analysis project Ga0214923, IMG submission 177993) | Freshwater microbial communities from Lake Lanier, Atlanta, Georgia, United States - LL-1510 | ecosystem: Environmental > Aquatic > Freshwater > Lake | place: USA: Georgia | collected 2015-10-15 | reverse complement strand
AACAAGAATAATATTACAATCTTGTTTATGGGCAGCTAGAAAAATTAGTATAGCAATAGTTGGTTTAACAAAAGTTAATTTTAATAATCCAGTTCTACCATCATCATTAGCTTTAAATGGTAATTTAAATATGAATAATTATTTAATAAAAAATGTATATGATCCAGTTGATGATCAAGATGTTATGACAAAAAATTATTTTAATAATAATATATATAGTTTATATAATACAAAAAAATTAAAATTAACTGTTACAGGTTATGATATTTATCCTTATGCTAATGATCAATTTTATTATATATATTTAGATTGGTCAAAACCTCAAATGTTAGATTTTACATTTATAGAAAATAGTTTTATTGGTTATAATAATATATATAATACTGTAACTATAATTACATCATATAATAATTATTCTACTATTCCATGTTTATTTGTTAAAATGTTAGGATATACTTATAGTTATCAATTATATAATCAAAACACAAGAAATAATTTACTTGGTATGAATAATATAACATTATGGTATAATTATGGAACATTATTAGTACGTAATATGAATAATAATAATTGGGTTTTAAAAATTAATGAATTATAAATATAATGAAGTTTAATTTTAATAATTTATATTCTAATTATAATAATATATAAAAATGGAACAAGTTTTAAATAAAATTAATGATTTTTCAAGTTTTTTATTACAAAATAATGTAAAAGAAGAACAAAAAATACATATAAATGGTTTTTTTATTAATTCTCCCGATTTTATAAAAATTAATTTTATTAGATTTATTAGACCACAAGATGATACCGAAGATAAAATAGTTCAAGAAAAAGATGAAAATGATGTTTTAAAAGATGTACAAAAATATTCACAAATAAGTGATTTTATAAATTTATTTGGATTAAATGATACAGAAGATGTTAGAAATAAATTAAATGATTTTTTAAATGAATTATTAGAAATTAAAAATATTTTATGATATAAATTACTATTTATTTATAAAATATTTTATCAATTATTATATTAGTAATATTATCAATAAATTCATTAACTATTTTATCTATAAAATCTTTACATTCTGTATTATTTAATAATGATATATTATCTTCTATTATTTTATTTATATTATTATCAATATATTCATTTATTGTATCATTAATTATTTTTTCAATATTATCATTATCTATATTATGACTAAAATCATTATTTAATTGTTCTGTGTCATAATAACATATTGTAGTATTACTTTTATTTATATTGTCATTTATTGTATTTTTAATCGAATTTATTATTATTATTCTTATATCTAATATATCATTTAGATTTGAATTTTCATTATTATCAACTATATTATTATTTACTATATTATCATTTACTATATCATTATTATCAACTATATTATTATTTACTATATTATCATTATCAACTATATTATTATTATTTACTATATTATTATTATTATTATTATTATCAATTATATTATTATTATTATAAATATAATGAATAAATGAATCATAATAATAATAAAGAGTATTTGATAAAAAATTCATATATAAATTATAATAATATTAAAATTTATATATTATATTAAAAATGATAATTTATAATCAGATATATTATTGTCATAGTAAATATATTTTATATTTATCATAGACACCTTCAATAAAAAATGTATATATTTTTTAGATTTAATAGATAAAAAATGTATATATATATAAGAAATATCAAATGTTAATTGTTAAATTACAGATAAAAAAAATATAATATATATATAAAATGAGAATATTTGATATAACAGAGTTGATAAAAACGAATAAAATAAATAATTATGTATTTAATAATTCATTAATACATTATGAAGATAATCTATTTATAATGGTATATAGAAATATAATATATAATATAAATGAAATAACTCATCCATGGAAATTTTGGAATGATTCATATAAAATAATGTTAAAATATAATCCAGAAATAGTTAAAAAAAATCAACATTTGAATGTTAATTTAAAATTATTTAATTTAAATAAATATCGTAATTATCTAGCAAAAGATCATTTTGTTAAATTATTTAAATTCAAAGATAATACAATTTTTAATAATGATGAAAAAGCTATTGAATTTGATAGTACTGGTTTATGTATTTTAGAATATATAAATGATCAATTTATTGTTAAATATAATGTTAATAATATATTTGATAATAATATGAATCAAGATACGAGATTATATAATTTTAATAATAATATTTATCTTACTTATAATAGTTTTATTACTATAAATAATAAATTATATGTTAAAATGATGAAAAGAAAAATAGAAATAAATTTAAATGATAATTATATATTTTTATATCCAGAAAGTGAATTATTATTAATAAAACATCATATAATAGAGAAGAATTGTATATTATTGGAGAATAATGATGTTTTATATAATATAAATAAAGAATTTATATATCAAAATATGAAAACAAAAATAACAAAATATTCAACAATATTAGATAATATAAATAACAGATATAAGAATATATTTATATCATTTGGAACACCTGTATTAAAATTTAATGATAATCAATATATATCAGTAGGTCATATGAAAATAGAATATAAAAATAATACAACAGGCGCCTTCAGTGATAATTCATATTTAAATAAATTTCTAAAGAATATAGATTTATCACAAATAAAAAAACATGGTAAATATATATATTTTGCTTTTATATTTATATTTGATCATAATTATGATATAATATATATAAGTGATTTTTTTATACCATCTATAGATAATAAAGATTATTTACCATATTTATTAGTATTTCCAACAGGATTAACATATTATAATGATAAATATTATATAAGTTATGGTGAAGGTGATGAAAAATGTAAAATATTAGAATTATCAAAAGATGAGATATTAAATATATTAAAGAAATATAATCAAGAATTAATAATATTAAAACCAGAAGATTTAAAACCAAAAATATTACATTTAGGTTATTTTAATAAATGGAATTGTGGTGATGATTGTTTTGTAGATGTGTTTAATTATCTTCATTCTTTAACTAATACAAAAAATAAATATATTATAGATTATCAAGATAGAGGATATATATATAAATCAATAATATTAGGTGGTGGAGATGTAATAAATCCATATTTTTGTAATAATATATTATTAAATAATAATAATATAAAAAAGATAGGATATGGAGTAGGATTACCATATTTAGATCAAATACATTTATTAGATAAATTTGATAAAATAATCTTAAGAAATTCTAATGATTTAATAAAATTAGATAATGATAAATATATAGCACAACCAGATTTAGTTTATTTAATGATGAAATATTATAAACCATTAAATATTTTAAATAAAACAAATAATTATAGAATAGGTATATCATTACCAAGAACATATTTTAATAAAGATTATGTTGATGAATATAAATCATTAATAATAGAATTATATAAATTTATTAAATTATTTAAACAATTTGATGAAAAACAAAATTTAGAAATATATTTAATACCATTTTGTATTAATAATTTAAGTTATACTGAAGATGATAATATATTAAATAAACAATTATTTGAACTATTGAGTGATGAAACAAATAAAGTAATAAAATTAGATACTATAACTATAAAAGAATCTAATAATATATATTTATGTTATATTGATAAACATACAAATTATTATTTTGATATTTTAAATATAATAAATTCAATGGACTTTATGATTTGTGGTAGATTTCATTCTCATATATTCTCTATTATATGTAATATACCATTTATTAGTCTAAGTTGTTCTCGTAAATGTTCTGAATTAATGAATGAATATAATTTAAATAATTATTTATATAAGATGAAAACTAATGATATATTAATACCTAATAATTTAGATCATAAAGATTTATATAATTGGATTAAAAATATTAATGAAAATGAATTAAGAGAGAAGATAATAAAAATACATAATCAAATATATTATAAATTAGATGATATGATAAATATATGGAAAGATATATATAATTATATAGAAGAATAAGATAATTATATAATAATATATATATTTCATAGGCTGATTACTATTATTATATGATTAAAATTATTTAATGATATGATAATATAATAAATTGATCTCAAATTATATCAGCCTATGAAATATATATAATAATCATAATTATTATATCATTAAATTATTATATAATAATAGTTATCAAATAAAATAAGTCTATGTGATTTATCATAATTATTATAATAAATATTCAGATTATTATTATTTAGATAACAAGTTTTTTATTTATTTATAATAATTTAATAAAATATTTTTTTTAACATAACAAGTATTAGCATAATGGCCAAATTTATTACATTTATAACATCTAATATTCTTTTTAAAATTATTAGTTTATTATTTTAATATTTTACAATTATTTGCATAATGATCAATTTAACCACATTTATAACATTCATTATTATAAGATTTCATCATTTATTATAAAGTATTTATACAATCTTATGATAATTTAATCTAACTAAAACTACCACCTCTTACATTATCTATTCCATATTATTTCATATATTTTAATGTTATTAAATCTTCATAATAACTATCTCCATTTGAATATATTTCTATTAAATTTATAGGTCTATATAATTTAGTCCATTATGAACCGTGGAGAAAAAAGTTATAGCTTTTTTCTCTGCGCTTCACTGCCTAAATTATTTAAAATCAAAGATTTTAAATAATTTAGGCGAGTGAACCATAACCATCTAAATGTTATTTAATTCTATTTTCAGGATCAATAGATTAACCAATATAATATTTATTATCTAATAGTTCTAATATATAGATTTAAGATGTCATAAGTAGAATATATTAAAAATATAATAATTATATATTTAAATTACTTTTAATATAATTTATCAATTATAATCTATATCATATATCTATTTAGTTAAATAAACATCATTATGAATATATTTTATTAGATGATCAAATTTTTTAAAATCACTTTCACATCTAATAAATCCTTAAATATATAATTATATATCTTTATTATAAAAATCTTATTAAAAAATATGTATAATGTGGACTTCAATAGTTTTCTATTTATTATTATAATAAGGATTATAACCAATAGATAAAACACAATAATATTTGATATTATCCAGATAACAAAAACCAAAATAAACACCATTTACCATATTTTTAATTTAATTATAGATTTAATCAGTGATATATAAATTAGCAGTAGGTATACCTAAAATCTTACCACCTCTACCAAATCCTTATATAATATTAGATTAAATAAAAATATCTTAATCATATTTTATTATATTAAACCAATATTACATTTCTTTATTTTATGGTTTTTTTAATAAATCTAATTTTAATTCATTATTATAATAATCAATCCATCCTATATCTTCAATACATTTATAATAATTTATTCTTTAATCTATATTCTTATATAAATTATCATTCTTAATATCATTATTTTAAATCAAATTTAATTAAATATTCTTATTTAATAAATATTATAAATTATCTAATTTACTATCATATATAGAAATATTATCATATATTTTTATTTAATTATATAATTCATTATGATTATTATAATAAATTATATTATAATTACACCAAGATTAATTTTATTTAATTATATTCATCTAATATTAATTTAAATATGAAGTTATAATTATATTAAAATTATTAGATTAGAGATATTATATAATAGGTATAATAAATATTTATGATTTAATAGTTTATAAGATATTATTAAAATATTATTCAAATTATTCATATTTATATTATGAATTTATCTTATTAAATATATATTATGGAGATTATAATTCAAATTATTATTTATTATCAATTTAATTGAAAAAAGATTAGATAGATGATAATAATAATGAATTATAATCAAATAGAATATCAAATGATAAAATAATTGTTTTTTTAGATAACATTATATATTATAATAAAAAATAATATATATTTATATGATTTATAATAATTATCATAATAATTTAAAAATAAATTGATCCATATTTAAAATAAAAATTCATAAATACTTATTTTAGAATTGATGTACATATTTCAAAAAATTGTACCTGGTCTTTAAATCCTCATATTGTGGAAAAAACAGACTTAAGTCTGTTTTTATGCACTAGATCCATATATAAAATAAAAATTTATTTTATATGACGGATGTACCAATAAGTTTTTATCTTACTTACTTTGTTAACAAGAAAAAAAATTGAAAATAATATATTATATAAGATCAAATAATAAATAATATATTAAGATAAATTGAAAATGAATATTAAAAAATAATATATGAAAAGATATAAATGTAATCATAATAAAAATCCAGACGAAAAAAATTATCTAGGTAAATACTTTAATAATAAATGTAATCCATGTAAATCAAATCCATATTATTGTCATGATTATAAATTAAAACCATGTTAACCATGTAAAACTAATAAAAATTAATGTCATGAAAATGATTATTAAGAATGTTAAAATAGAGCAAATATTTGTCATTAAATAAATGATTGTCATAATAATCAATATAATTGTTATTTAACATATTAGAAAAAATGTAATTTAGATTAATAAATCATTCACTAATATAATTGTAATCCATGTTAAATAAATAAATAAATATGTCATTAATATGAATGTAAACCATGTAAAATAGATAAATAATAACATCATAATAATGAATGTAATTTATGTGTAATAAATAATAATAAATGTCATGAAAAAAAATGTTATCCATGTAAAATAAATGATAAAGAGTGTCACGAATATGAGTGTATACCATGTTATAAGGATTCATAAAATATATGTCATATTTTTGATTGTTCGAAATATAAATAATATATATAGATATGTTATAATGATGAATATTTTTAATGTTGTATAAATAAATAATTATATCATTAAAATAGCTATATTATAGGATGTTATCTATGTTAATATAAAATAAATGAGTGTCATTAACATTAAAATTGTAATTATTGTACAATAAATAATGAATGTAAATCATATAAATGTTATCCATGTTAAATAGATAAATATGATTGTCATGAAAATAAATGTTATAAATGTAAAATAAGAGAATATAGATGTCATAAATATGAATGTTATATTTGTAAAGTAAATAATTATAGTTGTCATATAAATGAATGTTATATTTGTAAAGTAAATAATTAAAGTTGTCATAAATATGAATGTTTTAAATGTAAAATAGATAATAATTAGTGTCATAATATAAATAAAATATATGTTTGTTGTAATACAAAAAAATAATATCAACAAATGTTATCTATTAAAAGATAATATAATTCAATGATAGATATTATAATATCATTATAAAAATCATAATTTAAAAGATTAGAAATAATAAAAGATATATTTAAAGAATTAGATTATTGATTGATTTTATATAATTCAGTAATATTAGTTCTACAATATGGACAATTTTCATTTATATTTAACCATATATCTATACAATTATAACAATATATATGTTCACATTGTGTTATTATATCTGATTTATTAGTTAAACATATCATACATAAATCATCTATTTTAATATCTTTAGTTTTATACACATATCTAGATATCTTAGCAGTTAAATCACCATCTTTGGCAATATTATATTTATATCTATCTGGATTTAATTTATTCATTAATTTAACAAATTTATAATGATTTTCTCTACATTTATCTCTAAAATATTGATCATATGATGAATCTAATTCAATAATACCTATTTTCTTTAATAACCATATAGCCATATAATAATCATCTAATCTAAAACATGTTTTTAATAAAATATCATTATCAACTCTTAAATTAATATATCTATCTAATCTAAATAAATATTTAACAATATGAAAATCTAAAAATTCAGATTTACATAAATCATTTAATATAATATTATTATTATAACATAAATTATAATCATTTTGCAATGATAATATCCATTTAATAGTTCTTCTATTATTACTAAGAAAAGCATTATGAATAGTAAGATTATTAATAACAATTATTGGAAAATTATTATATAACCATTTAGTTATAGTTATACAACTATTAGATTTCAATATATCATTAAATAAATTTGTTATATATTCAGTATTAATCAAATCTTTAATATATTCATGATTATTATATATTAATTTAATAAAATTAATTGAATTTTTTTTACAAATATTAGTAAAATCATCTAAATTTATTTTAAATTCTTTATCACCGAAGGTGCCTTCGGCATATCTAAATATCAAATATTGATAAATTTCTATAGTTGAATCTTTCATAGAAGTTCTAATTAATTTATCAATATTAGAAGGAATAGTTTCTTTATATAAAATTTCAAATAACCAAATAAAATTATCAATATATCTACAATTATTTTTAATAATATTTTTAAGAATTTTATTAAAAGTATTAGTATTATCAAATATTTGAGGTCTTAATGATAATAACCAATCTATAATATCTTTTTTATTATGATTACATGAATCAATAAATAAGCAATAATTATTATTATAAATATCAATATCAGGTCTTTTATTATATAACCATTTAGCACATTCTAAACCATTAAACCATGAATGATTAAATATAATTATATATCTATGATTATTTATAAATTCAGGTATTACACTATATAACCATTCTAATTTTTCTACATTTAAATTACCATCTACTAATATATCATATAGAGATTCTATATCAAATTCATATATATTAAAACTATATAACCATTTACATAATTCTAAACTATTATATAATGAATCTAAAACCATTCTTTCACATATCTCAAATGAATCTTTTAATTTATCTATAACTTCAGGATTTTTATCATATAAATATTTAGCAATATCATATTTACCTCTATAACAAGCTAATCTAAATGGTTTATAATTTTCTAATGTTAAATCTAAATTAGGATTAGTTTCAATTAACCATTTAACTAAATCAAAATCTTTATAACATGAATGATATAAGGATTTATATGATAATAAATTTAAATCATTAGTTAAATTATATAAAAATTTAACAGCATCAAGATTACCAGTTAAACAAGCATCATTAAAAGCTCTTTGATAATTTAATTTATCTAATGAAATATAATTAGATAATTTAATTAAATCATTATTATTAGATGATGAAATAATATTAATTAAATTATCATTATCTATAAATTTGTTATAACTAAGATTATATTTGTTTAATAATCCAAAATACCAATCTATTAAATTAAATTCTTTACTAAATATAGGTCTAATATGATTAATAATATCATAATTATTAAATTTCTTAATATATATATCTATAATATAATCAAGATTATCAAGTTTCAATTCAATTGTTTTATAAATATATTCAAATATATCTTCAATTTCATAATAAAAATAATCATGAGTATCTAATATTAATTGTATTATATCAATATTACCATATATTACACTTAAATATAAATGTTCATTTTTTGGTGTATTAGTAATAATATTTTTAATTAAATTAATATTATTATCTTTACAAGCTTGAATAAATTTAGTATTATATTTCTCCATTATATATAAAATAATTAAATATATTGACTTTATATATAAATAAATAATTTTTTCAATATTTTTCACAACAGAAGTATTTATGCTAGCTATTTATATAAAATAAGTTAGTAGTTGTTATATTCATTTAATAAATCATTATTCTTAATCAAAACAATAATTATTCATTAAATCACAAAATTATTCAAAAGTAGGAATTTATTATGTTTTAAATATATTGATCATCATATCTTATTAGAATTATTATATATCTTATTATTATTATTATGTAAAAATTTATTTAATATTTTATTTAATCTATTAAAGATTTAATTAAGAAATATTACCACATTCTTATTATAATAATTATTATATGTTAATGAATTTATCAGAAGATTATTATTAATTTTTTTCTTTATCTAATAAATATTTTTTTGTAATATCTAATATTTTATCAAAATTTTCATCAATAGTTTATTATTTTAATTAACCACTCTAAATAAGAAGTTATTTAAGTTATTATGTTTGATTATCAGATATTAAATTATTTTTATAATTATTATCTAAACTTATTATAGATTTAAATTAATCATTAGAAATATTGTATTTAGATAATAATTATTCAGTTTATTATATATAACTATCATCTTTTTTTTATTTGAGTTATTAAATAAAAATATCATCAATACTTTATTAATATTATTAATCAAAAACTAAAATAGTTTATTTCTATTATTCTTATTATTTATTATTCATATTGAATTATTCTAATAACTAATCAAATTCATCATTTGATAATTATTATAAAGAATCTTATTATTATTTTTATTATTTCTTTGATTATTTTGATTATTTCTTTGATTATTTCTATTATTATTTATTCATTATTATATTAAGATTATTAAGATTATTAAGATTATTAAGATTATTAAGATTATTAAGATTATTATATATAATACATTATCCAAATAATATTTTTATCAATTTTTTTATAAGATCATATATCATTAAAAATATATAATATATAAATTTTATAAAAATGATTAAAATTATATATTATATAGAAGATGTTTATTAAAATATAAATTAGCATATAATAAAGATAATAGATTATCAAAAAATTAATTATTGTGATTGATTATTATTTATCTCAAAATCATAATAATAATGGTTATATATCGCTTTAGCTGTTGGTGGTATTATTCTATTTATTGTTATCTTATATATTATATATGTTATGGTTTCTAGAAAATCATCTAATAATAGTGATGATGGCGGTGAAGATGAAGAATAATAAAAATAATTGAAATTTATTTATTATATAATATTCATTATAATAAATAAATCAAAAATATAGTAAAATGAAGGATATCAAGATAATATAAAACAAAAAGAAGATCACTAAACAAATCTTCAAAGATAAATCTATTATTAAAAAGAGTTAATAATAGAGATAATAATAATTAAAAGAATTATTATAAGAAAAAATAATATAAGATGTTTATTATAATAAAAAATTTATTAAAACAATAAATGAAGAAGAAAATAAAAAAGATATAACCATTGGATTATATACATATAATGGTTTATTTTAATAGAAGAAAATGATAATAAAAAAGATTAGAATATTATATAAGTTTTAATTAAATGAAGTTTTGATCTAAAGTTAAATTAATCATTCAAGAGTATGTAAAATCTACAGATATATCTAAGATAAAGATCATTTATATATAATAATGTAATATATAAATGGATAAGATTTATTTGATTTCTTATAAAAAAATGAATTAAGTTATAATTAGAAAGTTTATATATTTACTTAGATAGTCGATGCAGTTAGATTTTTACATAGTAATAATATCATACATGGAGATTTAAAATTTGAAAATATAATGATAGATAAAAATCTTAACATAAAAATAATTGATTTTGGATTCAGTTAAATCTATTAAAATAAACAATTTACACTTTTATTAGGTACATAAGATTATTAAGCACCAGAAATTTATAATAAAAGTTATAATTTATAAGCAGATATATGGTCATTAGGTGTGATATATTTAGGTTTAACATTTGGTATACATTTTCTATATCAATCAGTATTTGATAAGTTAAGATATTCGAGAAAAACTAATTAGAAAAATATAATAATAACATAGATAGAAGAAGTTAGATAAAGAATAACAATTTTATCTAAATCATCAAATAAATTTCCATCATATATATTATTTGGTATGTTATAAATAAATCCTTATTAGAGAATCAATATTTTTTAATTATATTAAATATGTATATAAGAATATAATAGATTATTTAATTGATCTTTCAATTATCACTTGTTGATATCTTATTTTATTCAAATTTTTATTTAAAAAATTATTAATAAATTAATTTAAAATCATCATCTTGTTCATCTTATAAATATTATAATATATCATTTTAAAAATAAATACTCAATTTAATAATATATTATATCAAAATTAAATAATAATATCCAAAATATTCATTATCTTAGATGTTTGTGATATTATTTAGAGATTAAGATTATTGATATAAAAAATCAAGAAATAAATCAGGATCATCATAATTCTTATTAAATTTGATAAATTATTTAAATTCATTCATTAATTTAATAAAACAATTTTGATCATTACATTAACATTATATATTGATTTTATTATTCATTTATTATAATTATTCTTAATATAATAATATATTATCATAACAAATTTAGTTCATTTTGTTATAATATATAAATAAATATTTATAATAGTTTATAATTTAGATTTGATATAATAATTATATTTCTTTTTTAATATATCAAATAAATTATTATTATTATTACGTTTAATCATATTTTCATATAAGATATTTTTATCTGTTTCATGATTTATATATTTATAAATAATAGTTTGATTAGTTTGTGTCATTATTATTATTATTATTAATATTATTATAATGATATTTTTTTATATAAATTTAATAAAAAATAATATAGAATAATAATATATTATATGTCAACACAAAATAATGTTATAATTAAAAAAATAGATGAATGTAAATTGAATAACTTAAGTAATAATTTAAATGATTTATCAAATAATTTTAATGATTTTAAAGTTAATGGATCAATAGATAATTTAACAACTAATAAAATAAATAATAGTAAAAAATTATATGAGGATAAATATACATTTCTAAATGGTTATGGTCCTTATCAAATTGATGCTATTCCTATTTTAATAAAAGATAAATTTAAAATGCCTAAATATTCTGTTAATAGATCTAATGATAACTCTTTAACCACTACTGAAACTTATGATACTAGAGCTTTTCCTGAAATGGTTATATATGTTCCTTCTAAAAGAAAAAATGTTATAACAACACCAGTATTCAAACAACAAAATATTAATGAAAATGATAATTTAGGATCTTATAATGTTGCTCTTGAAGATTATATGATTAATAATTATAGATCATCAAATCCACCAGGTAATTTAGGTTATACTTTAAATAAAAAAGTATCAGATTTTGTTACTGCTTGTAAAGATAATGCTACTACTGATATTTCTAGAAATGTGTTATTAAATGCTATTTTAAATGATAATGATTATAAATTTATTAAAAATAATGTTAAAGTTCCATTTAAAGTTTGGGATCAAGTTGTTCAAAATGGTGAATTTGTATATGATAATTTATTAGATGAAAATAATGTTCCATTAATTAATAGATTAAATAATGATATCTCATATAATACATTAGTATCAAGATCATCATGGCCATTAGATAATAATGGTAATCCAACAGAATTACTACCAATCACATCAAATATTAATGCATCAGGTGTAACAGATCTAATAACAGGATTACATAAACCATTAGATGCAGATAACAAGATGGGATTATTTATATTTAATTTAGGTAATGGTATGTCTCAACAACATCAAAGTGCTTGTACATTAGTGCCTGGATTAATAGCTTCATTAGGTTATGTAGTTATAGTAAATATATCAAATCCAATTAATGGAGGATTATTATCAACTAAATCTAAAAAAACTATTTGTAAATTACTTGCAGATAAAGTTACTAATTTAGATTTAAATTCATTAGATAATGAATATTATATGAGTACAAATGCTGCTTATACTAATGAACTTGGAACTATTGATTTATCATGTAATAGAGCTAATTTTAGAAATTCAAGTTTATCACAATATGGAAGATTAATTTATGAAAGAATGATGTATCAAGAATTATGTGTTTTAAGAAAATTAGGTTTATATAATAAAATTAATTGGAATAATGTTGTTTTATCTGGTTTAAGTGGTGGAGGATATGGTATGAATGTTATTCATGATTTATTAAATGTAAATGTTGCTAATTCTAGTGATGCTGGTAAAGCTAAAGTTTTTACTCTTAATGATATATCAGGTAATCCAACTGTTAAACCATTTTTAGTTAAAATTAAAGCTATGATAGGATGGCAATCTATTCATGTTGATTTATCTAATTTAACTAATGATCAAAAGATTAGTGTTAATTATCCAGATGATAAAGGAAGAAATAATAGATATAATTTAGGTATAAATGTTTTAAAATGTCCATTAATTTATATTACAGGAGATGGTGATGCTTATGATAATAATTTAAAATATCAAGATTTATTTAATTCAGGAGCTCAAGTAATATTCCAATTAACTAAAAAAGCAACAGATTCAGTAACAGATATGATATTTGCTAATTGTATGGTATTATATAAACCAACTAATTCACATTTACAAAATATTGATAATAATAATGGAGAATTAACTCAAGCTTATGCTGGTAGTTTTACTCAATCATGGTTAACTGGTGGATTTGAAATACCTCAATATGCTCAATGGCCATCTATATCTAATGTTATAGATTCAGGATTAAAATCACAATTAGCTTACACTCAATATGAAGATTTAAAAACAATGATTGCTTTACAATTATCAGCTCATAGATTTTTAGGTGTTAATTTCCCAGTACCAACAAATGCATTTGCTGAATTAGGATGGAGAACAGATATGATGCCTACACATTGTGATATATTAACAGAAGCTCAATATACAAGATATGGACCTTTATCTTATATTTCATATGATAATAAATATAATTTATCTATTGAATCTACTGAAATTATTACTAATTCAAAAGCATTAATATTAAAATCAGAAGATGGTTCTAAAACATATAAATTAACTATAAATAATTCAGGAGTTATAACAACAACTCAAATCTAATTTATAAAGTAAGTTTTTGACTAAATATTTTATCATTATATATATAATCTAAAAATATCTTTCTATTATTATCATATTCATCATATAATATTACATATATTTTATCATTATTTGTTATTATCTCTATTATTTCATGATTATATTCATATATATTATTATTATCTATATAAATATCACTATTATAATTATAACAATATTGAATTTTATCTACATCATATTCTTTATTATTATAATCAAAATCATCTGGTGTTATCATAAATAATCCATAATTATCTTCATCATATTTTTGATTATCAATACCTATTTTAATAATTTTATTATTATTTAAATAAATATTTATATAATCATATTCATCATCATATAAATATTTTATATCTATTATTTTATTCATTTATTATATTTATTATAATCATAATGATATTTATATTATAAATCAAATATATCAATTTTTATCTTATAAAATGTGAGTAAGTTCGAATGAATGAGCACGAACCAATAAAATTTGTTACATAAAATAATTATCATATAATTAGCTCGTGCTCATTACATTCGCGCTTACTCGCTTTTAATTAAATCAATTTAATAATTCATAATTGATATTATTTTGATGTTCTAATTTAAGATCATGTTTAAATTTATCATCACCTACTAATTTATCTAATTGATTAACTTTATCAATATATTCATTATTATCATTTTTAATCTTATGAACCGTGGAGAAAAAAGCTATAGCTTTTTTCTCTGCGCTTCACTGCCTAAATTATTTAAAATCTTTAGATTTTAAATAATTTAGACGAGTGAACAATATATTTCATATCTATGACATTATTTAATTTTTTTATTTTATTCATTATAATTGAATCTTCTTTAATATTATATAATTGTCTAACTAATGATAATAAATAAATATATAGATTATATGATGATATAAGATTATTTATAGATATATCTAAAATATTATTTTTAATTAAATTACTAATTTGAGTATTATAATCTAACCAATTATCTAAAATATTATTATCTAATTGATTTAATTCTTTAATTTTATTTTCTAAAATAATAATTTCACTTTCGATATTTATTAAATTAGTTTTATTATTAAGAACTAATATTTTATCATAATTATTCAATATTTTATTTTCATTTGATTTTATTATTTCTTTGATTTTATTTCTTTTAATCTTAAATGATTCTAAATTTATATTTAATTTATTTAATTCACATAAATTCTTTTCATATTTATTATATTGATTATATAGATCATCATTTGGTCTCCATTTTGATATATTATTATTATTTTTATAATCTAATAAATTTAATAATTTATCATTATCATTTTGTTCAATATATATTTTATTAGATTTAGTTATAATAGAACTACTAATTTTATTTGAAAAATTACCCATATTTAATAAATATAATAATATATTATTGATTAAATATTTATATAATTTAATTATCTTTTATCATACTATCAGCTATTCTATCACTATAGATATATGGATTCTTATCTGAAAATATATTTTTATTTATATTAGCTTTTTTTAATATTTTATCTATTGTTAAATATTTATTTTCAAATATTTGATTTTCTATTATTTTAAATTCTAATCTATCTATTTGATTAATAGCTTCCTCATTCTGTTTTCTAATTTCACATAAATCTTCATTATTACCTATTATATTCTTAACATTATCTATTAATTTACTTACATTCATTTGATTATCTATATTCGGTCTATCAAATATTTTATTATATTTATTATAATCTATTATCATTTTTTTATCTTGTTGATTATTTTCATTAAATGTAATTAATGATGTATTAATATTATTATATAAATCTAATAATTTAACTTCATCTTTTATCTCTCCATTATTTTCTTTATTATTAATAACTTTATTAGATGATAAATCTTCATTATTAACAAATATATTAGATGATATATCTTCATTATTAATAAGTATATTAGATAATATATCTTCATTATTAATAATAACTTTATTAGATGATATATCTTCATTATTATTAATAACTTTATTAGATGATATATCTTGATTATTATTATTAACAAATATATTAGATGATATATCTTGATTATTATTATTAATAAATATATTAGATGATATATCTTGATTATTATTAACAAATATATTAGATGATATATCTTGATTATTATTATTATTATTATTATTAATTATATTAAATGATAAATCTTGATTATTATTATTAACAAATATATTAGATGATATATCTTGATTATTATTATTATTATTATTAATTATATTAGATGATAAATCATGATTATTATTATTAATTATATTAGATGATAAATCAAGATTATTATTATTTAAATTATTTAGATAATCTTTAATATTATAATAATTAGTATGATCTTTGATATCAATTTTATTATATAAATATTTAGGAATATTAATAATATAGTTATTAGAATCATTTTTACATATATAAGTAGGTTTAATATTATCTAATTCAACAGGTAATTCAATATTTAAAACATCATTAAATTTTTGTTTAAATTGTATTTGAATTTGTTTTGGAATATTAGGAGATTGTTCTAATAATCTATCTAATTCAGATCTACATATTAACATATAATCATTTATTGATTGTCTATATGAATTTTGTAATGCTAATTCAGTTGTAATAAGACGA
>Ga0214923_10004213_pt1 | contig 17536 bp, 11 predicted proteins | sample LL1510_MetaG_FD_177993 | JGI IMG/M metagenome (GOLD analysis project Ga0214923, IMG submission 177993) | Freshwater microbial communities from Lake Lanier, Atlanta, Georgia, United States - LL-1510 | ecosystem: Environmental > Aquatic > Freshwater > Lake | place: USA: Georgia | collected... | reverse complement strand
GTGGTCCTCAACACCACCTTGGCCCGTAACACCTTGGAATTGAAGAAGAACGAGGCCGTTGATTTGGACTTCTTGATTGAATTGATGAGCGAGATGGGGTTTGAGCGGGTAGATTTTGTGTACGAGCCGGGGCAATACGCGATTCGAGGCGGCATTGTGGATGTGTACAGCTATGCCAGCGATTGGCCTTACCGCATGGAATTGCACGGCGATCGGCCTGAGCGCCTCAGGACCTTTGACCCGGAATCCCAATTGACGGTACGGGAAGTGGACAAGGCAGTGATCCTGCCCAATTTGCAGGCTGAATTGTTGGCCCAAGGCCGGCAGTCTTTGATGGATTATTTCCCACCCCAAACGGTGGTATGGTACAGCGATCCAAGCATGTTGATGGCCCAAGCAGAATTGTGTTGGAACAAATCCGAAAATGCCGCGGAAATTCTTCGGTCCCCGGAGGATTGGATGAACCGGCTGCTGACTTTTCCTCGGGTCAGTTTCGAGGACAGCGGGTGGAACTTGTACGAGGATGATTTTGTGGATCCACGCAAAGTCCGCAAACAACCCTCTCTGCGCTTAAGCTTTCGACAAGAGGCACAACCGCTGATTCGCAAACAATTTGCTAGCCTGGTTGCCGTCGGCAGGGAATTGCATGCTCAGGGGTACCGTTTGACCGTTTGTGGAGATAATCCTCGACAGATCAAACGGTTGGAACAGATTCTCGAAGACCTGGAAGCCGGCTTCACGATGATTCCATTGCCGATAGGCCTGCATGCAGGCTTCACCGACCATGATCGCAAAATTGTGTTTTGGACGGAGCATCAGTTCTTTGAGCGATTCCACAAATACAAAGCCCGAGGCCGTACCGGTGCTTCGGAGAAACTCACCCTCAAAGAAATTCTGGATTTCAAACCCGGTGATTTCGTCGTGCATATGGATCATGGGGTGGGCCGTTATGCCGGCATGGAGAAAATTCAAGTCAACGGTCAATGGCAAGAAACCGTACGGATCAGTTACCGCGATGATGATCTCCTCTATGTCAGCATTCATTCCTTGCACAAGGTTTCACGCTATTCAGGCAAGGACGGCGTCGAACCGAGGGTGCACAAGCTGGGTTCCGATACCTGGGACAAACTAAAGTCCAAAACCAAAGCCCAGGTCAAAGACATTGCTAAGGACTTGATTCAGCTCTATGCCCGACGCAAGGCAGCACGAGGTCATGCATTTCCGCCGGATAATTATTTGCAGCATGAACTGGAGGCTTCGTTTCTGTACGAGGATACCCCGGATCAAAACAAAGCATCCGAAGCGGTCAAATCGGATATGCAAAAGGCATACCCCATGGACCGCTTGGTCTGTGGGGATGTGGGATTCGGCAAAACGGAAGTCGCCATACGAGCCGAATTCAAGGCCGCCTGCGATGGGAAACAAACGGCCGTCTTGGTCCCAACCACCATATTGGCCTTGCAGCATGCCCGCACCTTCGCCTCAAGGTTACAAGGCCTGCCTGTGCGGGTTGATTATTTGAATCGTTTCCGCACCCCCACCGAAGTCAAAGCCGTGCTTGCGGATTTGGAAGCGGGACGGATCGATATCCTGATTGGAACCCACAAGATCGTAGGCTCCAAAGTCAAGTTCAAAGACCTGGGTCTTCTGATCATTGACGAAGAACAGAAGTTCGGGGTGAGCACCAAAGAAAAGCTCCGGGAATTGAAAGTAGCCGTGGATACCTTGACGCTCACGGCCACCCCTATTCCCCGAACCATGCAATTTTCGTTGTTAGGAGCCCGCGATTTAAGCGTCATTCATACCCCGCCCCCCAACCGGCAGCCGGTGCATACCGAGCTTATGGTGATTGACGAAAACAAAGTGCGCGATGCGATTCTCTTTGAAACCGATCGGGGCGGCCAGGTTTTCTTTGTGCACAACCGGGTTCAAGGCATCGAAGGAGTGGCTGAATTGATTGAACAATGGTGCCCGGGATTGAAAATCGGGATCGCCCACGGGCAGATGGCCGGGGATCAAATGGAGAAAATTCTCCTGCAATTCATCGAGGGGAACTTGGATGTCTTGGTCGCCACCAACATCATTGAATCCGGTTTGGATATCCCGAATGCCAATACGATACTCATTAACCAGGCGCAGAATTTTGGGTTAAGTGATCTGCATCAAATGCGTGGCAGGGTAGGACGCTCCAACCTCAAGGCCTTTTGTTATTTGATCGTCCCCCCTTTGTTTACCCTGACTCAGGAGGCTCGCCGCCGCTTGCAGGCCATTGAGCAGCATTCGGATTTGGGATCCGGTTTCCAAATTGCCTTGCGGGATTTGGATATTCGAGGAGCAGGAAATATGTTGGGAGGGGAGCAAAGCGGGTTCATTACCGAGATAGGCCTGGAACTTTTCCAGAAAATCCTGGACGAAGCTATACGAGAATTGCGTAACAATGAATACGCCGAGCTTTATGCCGATCAGCCCATGGACCCACCCGGCTTTGAAGTGCAGCTCGATACCGACGCAGCCGCCCTGATTCCGGATCATTATGTGCGCAACACCACGGAGCGGCTCAGCTTGTACCGGGAATTGGATGATCTCGAAAGCGAAGATGCCCTGGACGCCTTCGCGGATCGTTTGGCGGATCGCTTCGGTCCCGTACCCGAACAAGCGCAGCTGTTGGTGGCCTTGATGAGGCTGCGCCTGCAGGGGGCTCGATTGGGCATGGAGAAAATGGTTTGGCGCAAAGGAAATTTCCGCGCTCATTTACCCGATGGGCAACGCCAAGATTATTACCAAGGGCCTGTATTCGGGGCGGTCTTGCAAGCCGTCCAACAAGCCCCTGCTGATTGGGTCTTGCGCCAACAAGGCGCAACGGTGCAGTTGGTTTACCAACACCAAGTCACGGTACCCGCCCTCTATCAGATGTTACAGAATTTTGTTTAAAATAAAATTTTCTTTTGGGCAATCTATTTTTTGCAACAGAAATTTTTTCTTAACTTAGCAATATCTAATCTTAAACAACATGGAAAAGTTCATTCCAATACATATTGAAAAGTTGCCTGAGGGCTATTTTCTCGCAACATCAGAGGTGCTGCAGGGCTTGGTGGCTCAAGGTCGCACTATTACCGAGACCTTAGAAATTGCCCGAGATGTTGCGAGGAAGCTTATTGAAGCTCATGAAGAAAGCGCTGGTTCATTAAATAGTGTTTCCGATAATTTTGATTATCCTCTGGTTGTCGCCCTTTGAGCGGAACTATTGAAAAACGCAGAAATGGGTCGTTTGTCAGGATTTCGTTATCGGGAAATAATCAAAATACTGAAAACCTTTGGATTTGTATTTTATAGGCAAGCTTCAGGAAGTCATGAAATCTGGAAGAATTTTGTTAATGGCAGATTCACGACGATTCCAAACCATAGCGGTGATATGCCCGAAGGAACTTTAAAGGCCATTTTGAAACAGGCTGGAGTAGATGCCGAAGATTTTATTTCACGCAAATAATTTTACCAAAGAATAAGCCCGGCGATGGCGCTGAGCAAGACCAATTTGAGGATCCTTTGAGCGGCATGCAAGGAACCGGAGGACATGGACCGAAACATCAGGAGGGCACCCGCCGTCACGCCCAACACTTGCAGGGTTAACAGGTAGGGAAACCAAGGATGAACGTGCCCGTACAGCGTCAACCACCCTACCGGTACAGCCAACCCTCCCATGGAAATCAAAATGATGTTACGGGTTTTGCGAAGCCCCATCAGCACCGGCACGGTTTGGTATCCGAAAATAGCGTCTCCTCGCACATTTTGGCAATCCTTGACGAGACCCCGCACCCATTCCAAGACCCCCACGTAGAACACAAAGACCAAAGTGGGAACATTCGCGTCCCGGTAATAAAGGACCATGGCCATGAAGGCCGCAAGGAGCAGGAGGATGGCGGTCGCCGTTCCTAACAATGGTATTCGTTTCAGTTTGTGCGAATACAACCACAGCCCTGCTCCGTACAGCAGATAATAAGCCAGGAAACGATAACCCAAAGGCCATAGAAGGAGGGCCGTGAGCAGGCTTAATCCCAACCAGGCCTGCAAGGCTTGGGATGGATGAATAACTCTTCCGACAATCACTTTGCGCGGGTGATTGGCCATATCCTTCTCCAGGTCGTAGTAGGCGTTGATCAAGTAGCCCCCTGCAAGCATCGAAGCCGTACCGATCACGATGAGCCATAGTTCCCGATCCAACAAATACCGCCAACCCATCATGGACGCTTGGTCCAAAAGAAATCCGGCGGCCAGAATTTGGGCCACGGCCACAATCAACAAGTTGTACCAACGAACCAGCCCCAAAAAGGCCAGAACCCGTAAAAATTTGAGGTGGATGCGGGAGGGAGTGGACGCTTCCCCGGGATTAGAACCGGTGGATGACGCGTAATTCGTGGCCATCCAGCATGGATTGTGTTTGTTCGAGGTCCTTGGTGAATCCAAGCAAGTATCCTCCCCCACCGGACCCGCATAATTTGAGGTAATACACCCCGCTGTCAATCCCTTGCTGCCATACGGCCCTGAAAGAATCCGGGATCATGGGTTGAAAATGCTGCAAGACCAGACGAGAAAGGGCGCGTAGATTTTGGAACAAGGGTCCCGGTTTGCCGCTGAGAAAAGCCTTGATGCATTCGTTGTTGTATTGATTGAATTCCTGGCGAATCATTTGCCGGAACCCATCGTGCTTGAGTTTTTCGAGGAAGATGGAGACCAAGGGCTGGGTTTGCCCAGGCTGGCCTGTGTTCAGAAGGAAAATGGCCCCTTTGCCCGTGATGGTTTCAGAGGGGAGAGCCACTTGACCAAGCTGCCTGTTGCGATCAATCAACATGGGTATCCGCAAATAACAAATCAAAGGATCCATCCCGGAGGAGCGGCCATGGAAAAAAGACTCCATGAGGCCCAGCCGGCTTTTGAGGCTTTGAATTGCTTCCGGATTTTGGGTCAGGGCGTTTACCTCTTCACGGTTTCTTGCATAATGTTCATAAACCGCCGCAACCAGGGCCCCCGAACTGCCCACGCCAAATCCTTGAGGGATATTGGACTCAAATTGCAGGCCTTGTTCCAAGTCCTTCGCCAGACGCTCATGGTCCAGGTCCACGAATTCGGCAGCGAGCCCTTTCAAATATTCTGCAAATTCTCGAAGGCTTTGGTTGCTGGCTCGGGATGCCTCGCTGTCCAGAACACCTTTTTTGAACTGCCCTTGGAAATGCTCGTAGGGAATGGAAAGCCCCATGGCATCCTCCATAATGCCGTATTCTCCAAAAAGGAGAACCTTGGCATAATACAAACTTTGGGATAAGGTGGATTTCATGAGGTATGGGGCGTCCGAGTCCAAGGCGTTGGCCCAGATCCCAAACGATCGCAAAGGTACGAGCCTTCGTGCAGATACGGAGTCAATTGCTTGTCAATTAGTTCCATGGCCTGAGCCGATGCGGATTCCGGGAAAAGGAGATGAACATTCGCCCCGGCATCCAAGGTAAAAAACACCGGAACCCCGCTTTGGTTTCGAAAGCGCCGGATTTCTTCCAACAGGGCCAACGTGGATGGTTTCATCAGCAAATAGGAGGGGGTTGAGGCCAGCATCATGGCGTGCAGGGTCAAGGCTTCGGATTCCACCAAGTCCATGAAAGCCCGCCACGACGCTTCTCCGCCATCTTGCAGCAAAGTCCAAAGTTGAGCAACCCGCTCGGCTCCTTGGGCAAAGCGAGCCTGGGCATACGGATGCCCATTCATAAGGCCATGACCTGCCGAAGAAGATACCGATTTGCTTCCTCGATCGACCAACAGCACGGCATCCTGGAGGTTGTGAAAGGATGGATGAACCGCCTCCATATCCAATGGAACAGCACGGCGATCATCCGATCCCGGTACAGCCGGATGGGCTCCCCAAACGGTGTATCCCCCATAAATCGAACGACAGGCGGAACCGGAACCTCTCCTGGCAAGGTCCGAGGCCTGAGCCCAGAAGGCCGAATCGCTTAGCCCATCCCCCGATTCAACCCCACGAAAGGCGCGGTCCATGCTCGCCAGCCCAAGGGCCAAAGCCCCCATGGCCGAGGCCGAAGAGGCAATCCCGCTGCTATGCGGAAAGGTGTTATGGGATTCTATCTGCAGGTGAACCCGGGTTAACCAAGGCAAATCTGCGTGAAGGCTGTCCAGATAGCCTTGGATTTTGTGCGCAAATTCAGGCTTGGGCTCTCCTTCAAAAAGAAATTCCATGCTTCCTTGGTCCGACTCACGGTAGGCAATCTGTGTTCTGCTCACACAGGAAGATAAAGTAAGGCTAAGCGATGGATTGGCCGGGATTTGTCCTGGATATTTACCCCAATATTTCACCAGCGCAATGTTCGAAGGACATTCCCAGCCAAGTTCGCCGGAGGAAACCATCATGGATTCGGAATGGGATAACGACATAGTAGAAAATTCAACAGGGACTTCAATGAAAAAAAGAAATATTGATAATAATGTTAAAACAAATAATTTTTATCAAAAAATTATAGAGGATGAAGGAAGGGACTAAGGCTCGCATCGGATAAGCTGCTCAAAGGGATAAATTGACCAATTCGCTTGATTTTCAAGCCAATGGAGGGCATCTTCCGGATAATTGGAGACCGCCAGGAACAGATCTCCGCCCCAGGCGCCCAGGCTTTTGAGCCTGCCCGGAAAGCCGTTCCCTGCACTGCGTTGAAGGCAAGGTTGCCCTAACAGCTTTTCCAATACGGCATCGTGCTGCTCAAAGCAATCCAACATCATGTTCACGTCTTGGCAAGTGGCAAGGGTGATGCTCAACGAAGAGATTTTCTCAACGCAGGCCAAGCGTTCGTTCGTATCAAGGTTACGGTACCGCACGACCTCCTTGGCTGAAATTTGCTTCCCACCCGGATCTACCAACCATAAACCACCTCCTTGGGGTGATCGGTAGGCTATGGGCTGAACGATAGGCTCCAACGGAGCGGGAGAAGGTGAATTGGGGATTGCTCGTCCCTCGGGTAGGCGGTACAGAATCGAAGAATTTTGCAAAGCCACCTCAAGATCGTACCCGGAACCGTTGGTGGTGAGCGCGTAAAGCCGCCTGGCATCCACCCCTAACCATTGAGCCAACAAGGCCAACGCCGTGGAACTGCTGCCCAAACCCCAAGAGCGGGCAAAATCCAATTGGGTCTGCACGGTCAGGCCTTCCTCATGCAGGATATCGTTCCAGGATGCTCCCCCGTACTCCGGTGACGAACCTTCGCCAGGCCAGGGCATCAACGTCCAGGCGGCTTGGAGCCAGTTTTGGAGCAAATCTGCGCTTTCAGCGGCCGCAGCGGAGACTTCCCCTACCGACCATTGCCCGTCCACGATGCGGTAATTCGCCTGTAGCCAAGGGTTGTGGAGATGATCAAGGGCGGTCCAGCGCAAACATCCCGATTGCCTGCCCCGAAACACGGCCATGCTCTGGCCCATTCGCGAGGCAAGCCCCAAAGCGGTCGCTCCATCGAGCACGACGTATTCTCCGGACAGGAGGATTTTGCCCGGAACCCAATGTTGAAAAAGCAAATCACCGTGAATCGATGACAATGACCCATCCTTCATGCCCTATCCAAACACAGAGTACATCCCCACCATCCCTCAGGATTCCAAAGAGGAATGATCGTCGCTTAGCAAAATAAGTTTGGGATCCGGCAAACCATAACCCTGCAGTCGATCCACGAAGGCTTTCACTTCGGCGAAGGAAATGATCTTGTCGCTAAAGTAAATTTTGGCCTTTTCCTTCTGTGCCTCGCTGGCTCCCAGTTGATTCAATATATTCAGAAGATGCATCTTCATATGCCCTTTCTGAATCCCCGAGGAGACCAACGATTTTAAGGCAGAAAAATTTTGAGCCAAACCCACCGCTGCGGTGATTTGCATTAAATCGCGGGCTCCAGGGTTCCCTAACAATTCATGCGAGAATTTGACCATCGGGTGCAGGCAGGTGAGGCCACCAACCGTGCCCAAGGCCAGGGGAATTTCGATCCAGAAACGAAAAACCCCGTTTTCAACGGAGGCGTGGGTCAAGGAGCGGTAGGTTCCGTCTTTGGCCGCATAAGCATGGGCACAGGCTTCTACGGCCCGAAAATCATTCCCCGTCGCCAAGACCACCGAATCAATCCCGTTCATGATTCCCTTGTTGTGCGTAACGGCCCGGTAGGGCTCCAAATGGGCAATCCTTACGGCACGCAGAAATTTGGAGGCAAATTCTTCGGGCGCAAGTTCAGGCACATCGTTGAGTTCTTCAACGGCGCATGAAACTTCGCAACGAACCAAACATTCCGGAGTGTAATTGCTCAAGATGCACATCAAAATCTGAATACGCTTCTGCTCCGAGGTCAGCTCGGTCGAAGATTCAATCCTTCGGGACAAGATTTTGGACGATTGTTCCAACAATGTATTGATGAAATTCGCCCCCATGGCGTCCGCTGTTTCAAAGCGAAAATCCAATTGAAAATAACCAGGCTCGTCATGAGTTTTGTCCACCAACGCAATGGACTGTATCCCTCCCCCTCGTTGTCTCATGTTGGCGGTAAAACTTGCAGTCTCCTCAAGAATTTGTTGACGCAATCCTGGCAGTTCAGCCCTGAGCCAATCGGATGGCCCTTCCCAAAGGAAATGCACCTGACCTACCTTGGTCGTCGAAAGAACCTCCGCTTTGAAACCCCCGCGTTGGGCCCAGAATGCAGCGCTTTTGGAGGCTGCCGCAACCACCGAGCTTTCTTCGATGACCATGGGTATGGCGTAGGAGCGTTCGTTGATCAAGAAATTTGGAGCAAGCCCGTAGGGCATGTAGAAATTGGTCAGGGTATTTTCAATAAACTCATCGTGGACTTTCTGTACCGCGGAATCGAGGTGCCAATAGCCCGAGAGTACCTGGTATGCTTGTTCAGGCTCTGCAAAAAAGCGGCTGCAGAGCCATTCAATTTTGGCTTCTTTGGACAGTTTCGAAAAACCGGAGACAGGCTGAGGGTTGTTTTTCATACAATGGGCTCAAAGATAATTTATTAACTGAAATCGGAACCTTTTGTTTCATTCCATCGTCTCAAGCAAGGAACTAGCTGAAATCACGATAATTTTGAAGGACCTTTATCGATTACCCAACCTCTACCTGCCCACCTCGTTAAACCTCCCAAGCTATCAGCAGTTATCATCCCATGAATTTCTGCACACCATGAGCCACCACGTTGTTGTACGGGATGATCAGGAGCCTGCGTTGATCTTTGCGAACGGCCTGTCCTGCAGCAGGGAATTGGTGGGACAGTTGTTGGAATGGAGCCCCAAAGTAATCGCGTTGGACGGCGCTTTCGATCGCCTGGCCGATTGGGGCATCAAGGTGGATGTGGTCCTTGGTGATATGGATAGTTTGAATCAAGGGGCCCTTGGGACCTTGCTTGAAGCCCAAGGCTCTTCCGAAACCGAACGTCAAGAACGCGCCCAGGCCTATGTTGGCCAAAGGCAAGACGGGGTCCTATGCGTCCATACCCCTGATCAGGAGGCCACGGATCTCGAGAAAGCATTGCGATGGGCGTACGATCAAGGCCATCGTGCGGCCCATGTTCTTTGGGCCAACGGTCAAGACGCAGACCATTTCATAGGGAATCTGCATGCCTTGGCCGCTGTGCCCAAGGATTTTGCGGTCACCATGATCCAAGATCAATCGCGAATCTTCCGCTTACCGAATCAGTTCAGCAAGGGATACGCCGCAGGGACGCGCCTCTCTCTGTGGCCCTTTCCCACAGCCTACGGGGTACGGACCGAAAACCTGGTGTATGCGTTGCAAGGTGAAGAACTTCACCTTGGCAAACGCGTAGGGATCAGAAATCAGGTAGATCGCACGGCCATCGTGCGCATTGATCACCAAGAAGGCTGCCTTATGTTACAAGAACCACTATCAAACCCTTTATGATGAAGAATTTTGTTACGAAAATTCATAGACGATATTGCATAGGCTTAGCGTGGACCATCTTGACAGGTGTTTCCATTGCCGGAGAAGTCTTGGCACAGACCCAACACAGCGCAACCTGGACCGATGGCGTGGCTTGTATCGTGTATTCCCATTGCACACCCTGCCATAACAACCAAGGCATAGGCCCTTTTCCATTGACGACCTACAACGAGGTTTATGCCAACCGCTACTCCATCGCCGCTTCGGTGCAGGCCCGCTCCATGCCGCCTTTTCCAGCGGATCAGGTACGTCGGCGATATGCCCATGCCAATACCTTGGAGCCCCACGAAATCAACGAAATCGTGGACTGGGTGAACAATTTTGCTCCGTTGGGTAATCCCGCTCAGGCACCCACCCCACCGGTTTACAGCAGCGCATTTCAGATACCGAACCCCGACACGGTTTACAAAATACCCAATTTTACGGTTAATACCACCACCGATTTGTACCGGGTTTTTGTGTTGCCTATGGGCAATAACGTTTCTCGTAACATTACAGGGATCGAAGTGGTTCCCGGGAATCGTGAAATTGTGCATCATGTGTTGGTTTTTCAGGACACCTCCGGAATTCCTATGCAAAGGGACCTGGCCGATCCTTTGCCGGGTTACACGGCCTTTGGAGGAACGGGTTCCAATTCATCCAAAATGATTACGGGTTATGTGCCCGGCCAGGGCTTCCTTCAGTATCCTGCAGGTTTTGGCGAATCGGTTTTACCCAACAGCTACCTCTGTATCCAAGTTCATTACCCCGGAGGCATCAGCGGTCAAACCGATAGCACTTCGGTGCGGATCAAATACGGGCCCAACACGGGACTACGCACCATGCTGACGCTACCCATTTTGAATCACGGCCCCGCCCTTATCAACGGCCCCTTGAGCATACCGGCCAATACCGTACGGACCTTCCGATCGGAGTACACCCTGCCGGTTGGCGTGACCTTGTTGGGGCTGCTACCCCACATGCACTTGGTGGGCCAATCCATGCAGGTCTATGCCCTCAAACCGGGCGGGGACACGGTGCATTTGGTGAATATCCCGGAGTGGGACTTTCATTGGCAGATGTATTACCGCTTCCAAAAGCCGATTTACCTCCCACCAGGCACCAAAGGCGTGGCGATCGCGACCTACAACAATACCACGTCCAATCCCAACAACCCCAACAATCCTCCGCAGACGATTTCTTTGGGGGAAGGGACAGGCGATGAAATGATGTTGGTTTACTTCAACTTTACCACCCAGGCCGCTTCCCCTTTGGATACCAACTTGGTGATTGATACGGCATCGCATTGGCGGCACGATTCCTTGTCCTGCGCTTTGGTTGCGGGCCAAGAGCCTGTATTGCCGGAATGGGCCGATCAATCGGGTTGGCACTACGAACATCAAAGCCAAACACTAACGGTCAAAGGACCATCCCAAGGGGGCTTTGGCTATGCTTTGTGGGATTTGCAGGGCAAGTTGCTTTGGAGCGGACGGGCTCCCGCCGGCCAATCGCTTGTTCAACAAAGCGTTCCTTTGCCAGCCTCCGGTATTTGGGTCGGAAGCATCAGCGATACCCAAGGGCGGAGCCATTACCGCAAATGGACCAGTACGTGGCGGTAGAAAATAAGTCCTCTTCGATTCGCTACGTCTTGTATTATGCAGGCCCATGCCCTCTGTGCAATCGGGTTGTGCGCTGGATGAGCCGCCATCAAAGGAGTCGAGCTTCGTTTGTCTTTCGTCCTTTGCCGGAACAGCGCGAGGAATGGCTACGTCAAGGGCTTCCTTCGGCCTGGTGGGAGGCCCCGGATTCGGTTTTGTTACAAGACGAATTAACCGGTCGTTGGTACCGTGAATCGGATGCTTTTCTACTGGCAATCAAGGGGTTGGATTATCGTTACCGGCCTCTTGTGGCCGTCATCGATTGGGTTCCAAGAAGGTTACGAGACTGGTGTTATCGAAGGTTGCGTCCTGCCTCTTCTTTGAGGCCTTATCGGCCGTCGTGAACTTTCTTTAGACGGTCATGATTTCTTTTTCTTTGGTGGCGAGGACTTCGTCCACCTTGGCAATCATCTTATCCGTCATTTGTTGAACCTTGGCTTCGGCGTCTTTGATCATGTCCTCGGGCAGTCCGTCTTTTTGAAGTTTCTTGCATTCTTCGTTGACATCACGGCGTGCGGAGCGAATGCTGACCTTGGCATGTTCCCCTTCGGCCTTGGCACGCTTCACCAATTCTTTGCGCCGTTCTTCGGTCAGGGGAGGAATGTTAATCCGAATCAAGTGACCGTCGTTGGATGGGTTGAGGCCCAAGTTGGAGTTGATGATGGCCCGTTCGATAGCCGCCAGTACGGATTTTTCCCAGGGCTGTACCGAGAGGGTGCGTGCATCGGGGGTGTTGACATTGGCCAACTGGTGCAGGGGGGTGGGGGTTCCGTAGTAATCAACGCGTACATCTTCCAGCATGGAAGGACTGGCTTTGCCCGCCCTCAGCTTGGAAAGCTCAAACTGTAGGTGTTGAATGGCCTTATCCATGGACTCTTGTCCTTCGTCTAACCAAAATTGGATGGATTCATGCATATCGCTGGGTTTGTTACCGATTACGGAGGGAGGGTGGAAGGAAAGAAGTTTTAAAAATACCCCTGACCCTCCAAAAACCGAAGGCCAGCCCAAGAAATCGTCCGCAGTGGGTGAAGCCGGCTGGGGCCGCGTAAGGGTTAACGATTCGTTAACAATGGCTTCTTCGATGACCTTTTGCTTTGTGTCAAATTCATCAAAAACCCAATTGATTTTCAAGTATTTGAAATAGAATTGATTACAAAATTAACATTCTCCTCTATGCTGCGATTTTTTGTAACTGTTGGTTCCGATTCTGGCCTTCGTCGTCGGATTTTGGCTTGGATTTTGGCGGTGGCTTCCTCTTTGCCGCTGATTTCATGGGCTCAAACAGCGAGTTTGACCGGTATAGTACGCGACAAATCCACCAACGAAACCCTGATCGGCGCCGCGGTCCTGGTCAAAGGGACCACCAACGGTTCCTCCACCGACTTGGACGGCAAATTCCTGATCAGTGGAATTAATCCCGGGAAAGTGACCATAGTGGTTCAATATTTGGGCTATAACCCCTTGGAGGTTTCCGGGGTAATGGCGAATGCGGGCAAAACGGAGCGCATGGACCTGTACTTGGATCCCTCCTCTACTGCCCTTTCGGAGGTCAAAGTCGAGGCAGAAGCCCTCAAAACGTCTGTTTCGGCCATCCAATTGATGCAGAAAAACAGCGCATCGCTCATGGATGGAACCTCCTCGGATCAAATCAAAAAATCCCCGGACCGCAATACCGCCGATGTCCTCAAGCGTTCCAGCGGAACCACCATTCAGGACGGAAAGTACGCCATCGTCCGCGGTCTCAACGAGCGGTACAACCTGGCCTTGGTCAACGGAGCCATGTTGCCCGGTTCAGAACCCGACAAAAAGGTTTTCTCCTTTGACATATTCCCGGCGGGAATGCTGGATAATTTAATCATAATCAAAACCGCCCAACCGGATTTGCCGGGGGAATTTGCCGGGGGAATCATCCGCATGAACACCAAGGACGTGCCGGACAGCAATTTCTTGAACTTTTCGCTTTCGGCAGGGTACAATCAATTGGCTACTTTTAACACCTTTTACAGGCCTCAAGGGTCTACCACAGATTGGTTAGGTTATGATAATGGAAAAGGGGCTGGCGCCCGGGTCATTCCAACGGGGTGGCCTGGCAATCTTCAGGATCTTAACAATTTAAATTCCTCGCAGAAATACGCACTGACACGACAATTTAATAATAACTGGGCCCCAAATGAATTCATGGCTTCACCCAATTCCAGTATGCAATTTTCGGGTGGATTTCGTAAAAAAATCAACAACAATGAATATGCGGTAATTGGAGGACTCAATTATAATTATACCCAAAGAGTTAATTTTCAACAGGTAAATTCTTTTGATGAAATCAACAAACCCTTAAATTATACGACAATTGGAAAAAACTACAAAGACACCATTTACAACACCGAAGTGAATTGGGGTTCAATGTTGAATTTCTCGTATCGAATAGGAGCCAATAACAGACTATTTCTTAAAAATGCATTTAACATAACTTCTGACAATGTTTTTGTTCGTCGCCAGGGATATTTTGGCACCGATTTCACCCCGTCGAAGCGCTACCAAATTGACTTTACCAGCAACAGGTTAGTGACTTCCCAGTTAGGTGGAGACCATCTCCTTAACGCCAATAAATTAAGGTTGGATTGGACAGGTTCGTATTCACGTATGGACCGAAGTCAACCCGATTTTAAAAGGACCAGCTATCAAGGAAATCAAATTATTTTTGGCCCCGATAGCGGCAAGATTCAGTGGGCCTTTAACCCCAACAGTGCTGCAAACACGGACGATGGTTACCGATTCTTTGCAACCATGTGGGAGAATGTAAGCAATGTTTTGGTGAATGTAACCCAGCCTTTTGAATGGGCAGGGTTCAAGCATGAAATCAAAGCAGGGTATTATTATCAAAATAAGCAGAGGGCTTTTATGGCCAGACCACTTGGATTCAAGCAGGGTTTGGGGCTATTTGCGGATAGCATTCGGTACCAAGGGTTGGATTCGATATTTGGACCTTGGAATGCAGGGAATGGGGGCTTGATGATGGATGAAATCACGAACCCGGGTGATCGGTATACCGCAAAGTCCAAATTGAACGCCTTCTATCTTTCAATGAACAATAAGCTTACGCCCAAGCTCAAGGCGATTTGGGGTTTCCGTTTCGAGGCATTTGACCAAGAACTTGCCTACGACAGTAGCTTGAATGTCAAAAAATACATCACAAACAAATTTCCTGCTTTTCTGCCCTCCGTTAATTTGGTTTACAACCTTAGCGATGATGCCAATTTGCGCTTTGCCGCTTCCAGGACCCTATCGAGACCTGAGTTCAGAGAAATTGCACCCTTTGCCTTTTACGATTTTGATTTGTTCAAAACGGTTGCAGGGAATGACTCCCTTCAACAAGCCAAAATTACCAATGTCGACTTAAGGTACGAGAAATTTGGTCGAATGGGTCAAATGTTCTCGGTTGGAGCATTTTACAAACATTTTACTCGCCCCATCGAGCAATTTTTACCAGCCTTGGGTAGCAATATTATCTCTTGGTTGAATTCCCCTAATGCTCAAAATGTAGGCTTGGAAGTGGTTTGGAGGAAGAATTTGGAGGGGTTAAGCATGTTGGGGCTTGGCGGTTTTTGGAAGGATATGACCTTGAACAGCAACTTGGCTTTGATTTACTCCCAAATCAGCATTCCTTATGCTGACCTCTCCAAAGGCAATTACCTCCGCCCAATGCAAGGTCAATCCCCTTTCATTTTGAATGTAGCCTTGCAGTACAATAATACCGAGAAGGGGATTCAAGCAAACCTTCTATATAATCAGATTGGAAGGAGAATCGTGTTTATAGGCTTTCCTGACAATAATCTTCCCGATTCTTACGAAAATTCTAGACCCTTGGTTGATTTGCAGTTTTCCAAGACTGTTGGTCGCCTTAATGTTTCAATTTCTGTATCGGATCTCATTAACCTGCCGAGGTATGTGTATTGGGATTTGAATAAAAACGGCAAACTTGATCGTGAAATTTACAAGGATGGTGCAGAAACAGGCATCAAGATGGGCAAATCAGAATACAGCCTGGACCAGGATGCGGTCATTATCCGGAATCAGCCTGGGAGGACTCTAGGTCTGGGCTTGAGCTACAGATTATAAGCTGGTAATTATTAAGGCTCATTAATATTTTCTTAACACGATTGTAAAGTTGGCTTAAAGCCGAGATGGGAATTTTGGGCAAAATCCAAAACCCCATGAAAAATTTCATCACCCTCTTGCTGCTGTTGACGGTGGGAACGCTGTTTCCTTCGCTGATGCAGGCCCAAAGCGTGATCCAGGTAACGGCCGATATTACGACCAACACGACTTGGACCCGCAACAACATCTACGTCTTGAACGGCTACCGTTATATCAAGGACGGGGCGACGTTGACCATCGAGCCTGGCACGATCATCAAAGGCGATAAGGCCTCCAAGGCTACTTTGATTGTTTCCAAGACCGGTAAGATTTTTGCCAACGGAACAGCGACCGAGCCCATTGTTTTCACTTCAAATCAGCCAGCAGGTCAGCGCACTTACGGTGATTGGGGTGGGTTTGTGATGTTGGGTAATGCGACGATCAATGTTCCTGGCGGAAGTGCCTTGATCGAGGGTGGTTTGTTGGGTGCCGATGCGACCTACGGTGGAACGAACGATGACGATTCATCGGGGGTACTGCGCTATGTTCGTATAGAGTTCCCCGGTATTGCCTACCAGCCGAACAACGAGATCAATGGATTAACGATGGGTGGTGTAGGCCGCAAGACGGTGATCGAGAATGTACAGGTAAGCTATTCGGGAGATGACAGTTACGAGTGGTTTGGTGGTACGGTAAACGGTCGTAACCTGGTTGCGATTCGTGGGTGGGATGATGACTTTGATGTGGACTTTGGATTCCGCGGTAAGGTACAGTTTGCTTTGTCGATTCGTGACGGAGCGATTGCGGACCAGTCGCAGTCGAACGGTTTTGAGTCGGATAACGATGCAACGGGTTCAGTCAATACTCCATATACGCAGCCTTATTTTTCGAATGTAACGATCATCGGTCCACGGGAGAATGCTGCTACACCGAACGCTTTGTACCGTCGTGGTATGCACTTGCGTCGTAACAGTCGTACTTCGATCTATAATTCCGTGTTCATGGGTTACCCAACGGGTTTGCATATAGATGGAACGGCTTCTCAAGCGGAGGCTACTTCGAACAACTTGCAATTGGAGAACTTGGTGTTTGCGAACATGGGAGTCAACTTCGAACAGACCAGCGGTGCGAACACGTGGACAGGGATGACAACTTATTTTACGGATCCAACGCGTGCCAATGAAACCTATACTTCGACCTCGGCATTGGGCTTGCAGTCCGGTTACAACAGCCTGACCAACCCGACCTTGTTGCCTGCCTCGGGATCCATTCTTTTGAGCGGAGCCTCGTTCAGCAACAGCCGCTTGAGCACGGATCCCTTCTGGACTCCAACGACCTTCCGCGGTGCCTTCGGTACCCAGGACTGGACCGCGGGTTGGGCGAATTTTAACCCCAACATGACCTCCTACGAACTGCCATCGCTTCCTTCGGCGGTGATCCAGGTAACGGCCGATATTACGACCAACACCACCTGGACGAAGAATAACGTTTATGTCTTGAACGGCTACCGTTACATTAAGGACGGGGCGACGTTGACCATCGAGCCCGGCACAATCATCAAAGGCGATAAGGCCTCCAAGGCTACTTTGATTGTTTCCAAGACCGGTAAGATTTTTGCCAACGGAACAGCGACCGAGCCCATTGTTTTCACTTCAAATCAGCCAGCAGGTCAGCGCACTTACGGTGATTGGGGTGGGTTTGTGATGTTGGGTAATGCGACGATCAATGTTCCTGGCGGAAGTGCCTTGATCGAGGGTGGTTTGTTGGGTGCCGATGCGACCTACGG
>Ga0214923_10004212_pt1 | contig 17536 bp, 11 predicted proteins | sample LL1510_MetaG_FD_177993 | JGI IMG/M metagenome (GOLD analysis project Ga0214923, IMG submission 177993) | Freshwater microbial communities from Lake Lanier, Atlanta, Georgia, United States - LL-1510 | ecosystem: Environmental > Aquatic > Freshwater > Lake | place: USA: Georgia | collected... | reverse complement strand
GCCCATTGCAGGAGCACCCAGAGCTAAAGATTCAGTAGATGAAAACTGCGGAGGCGTAATGGCCATGACTGCGCCAAGGCCACCTAAGGTGCCTCCTGCAATCAATAACGCCCGCTTCATCTCATACCCACTATCTCAATTGCTTTAAAAGGATTTACATTCCTTATATAAGCCCACTTGCCTGAAGAATTTCTGAGAACAGGCACAGAGCCTGCAAGGAAAATACCCATGCTCAAGCGCTTTTGAGATATTTCTCTAAGGCTTCTCGCACAATCGCTGAATTAGTTTCCCCCCGGCGCTTTGCCTCTTTGTCCAGGGCTTTTTTTAATTTGACCGGCACTCTGACTTTAATTTGTGGAGACTCAACTGATTTGGCAGTCAATGAGGGCCTACCCACTGCTTGCTTGATTGCATCTTTTGCCATCTTTGTGGCCAAAGTATTGGTCAGGCGCGTTCCATCCTTAAGGCGAATTACTTCGCGCTTGAGATCAACATCAGGGCCCACCGTGTACTTGCGCCTTACTTTTGTTGCCAAACTTTTTCCTCCTCTAACTAAAGTTACAACCGACAGCGATAATTGTGTACCCCATAATTATGGGGTGTTCTGTGGATAAGTGCAAAACCTATTCGCGGTGGAAAGCAAAAGCCTCATCATGGAATCTGTTTTTAGGTCCACCCACATCTTCAAAAGCTTCTCTCACAGCGCTCACCAATGGCTCTGGACCGCAGATGTAAACATCAGAGTCTGCAAACTGTGGCACTAAGCGCTTCATTGACCGTGCATCCATTGGATGGTTCTTTCGTGGTCCCACAAGATAGTGAATACGTATAGATCCACCGCTATTAAACGCTAAGTAATCTAACTCGTCCCTTAGTACTAAATCTTCTTCCTTAGATGCCCTAAAGATGACATCCATCTGCACGCCACCGCTTAGCTCTTCCATAATCGCTCTAATAGGCGTGATTCCCACACCACCACCTACTAAAACCACATGGGGGCGCGTTGAGCGCCCTGCAGTGAAAGCACCATAAGGTCCTTCAACAAAGACTCTTGTTCCAGGCTTAATAAAAGCTAGGGATCGAGAATGATCACCTAAATCTTTTACTGTGATGCGCATCAGGTGCTGGGTAGGAGCAGCTGAGAGAGAATAAGGATGTGACATTAAGAAATGTCCGCGCGTTAAAAAGCGCCACCCAAAGAACTGACCGCCTTGGGCACCAAGCTTGTGCAAGTTTCGGCCCTTCATAATGACCGAAATGACCCCAGGGCCCTCCACAATTACCTTTTCAACCTTCAGGTTTACTTTAAGTGATCTGATCAGTGGCACACCAATACGCCAATACACAATCGCAAAGGCCATTAACACATACAAAGCAGTCCAGTAAGCACGGTTGAGTGGATGGCCAATAAACATCTGTCCATTAATTACTTGGTGCATAAAGGAGGCTGCAACAGCTATATATGTGTAAACATGGATGATCCACCATGTCTCATAGCTCATCTTTGCTCGAGCTTTTTTGTAAGAAGTAACTCCAGCTAAAATCATTAAGATAAATCCAGCCAGGGCAAACCACATCCACTCAAATTGATTGAGCATTCTCCAAAGCTCTTTATAGAGTGGGATTGAATCTTGTCCTGCAAAAGACAAAACAATAAAGAAAACATGTGCGCCAATGCCATAGAGCGACCATGGGCCTAAGTTGCGGTGCCAGGTAACAAGTCGATCATGGCCAACTCCGCGCTCCACCCATGGAATACGTGCCACTAAAAAAATCCCAACGATTGCTAAATATGTACCTACTAACGCTGATAGGCGTGAGAAAGATGCAAGGGATGCATACAGGGAAGTGAAATCACTTTTGCGCACAGTCGTTAACTGCAGCGCCAGAGTTAAACCAAGACCCGCACCGAGTAGCAACGCGGCCCAGTCAGTGCCAACCGATGAGTGCTTATAAATGCGGGTGGGCTGTGTCATGGCTTAATTAGAGCGCTTAAACCTGAGAACCACCTGGGGTATTGCGGTGTGCCGGCAGAGCATCGTGTTAAGCACCCAATTCCAAGTGGTGAGAGTGATCTATTTCTTTCTCACACCCAGGATTCCAACGCCAGGGACATCTTCTTGCACAAAGAGTCCTTCACACAGTGAGCCGTCCTTCCAAGCAAAGGTTTGTCGGGCCGACTCTGTCATCACAAGCAGCTGTAGTTTCGAATCTGAAAGATGCTTACAGGAGAGTTGGACTGAAGCGTTGCTCTGGAACATATCAAGTGGTGAGTTAAAGATATTGGCAGATGCTATGCCATTGAGCGCATGAACATAATTGCCACCCTCGCCATAGAAACCAACTGAAAGATTGTTGGCAGCTGCATACTTTTGAGCAGCTGGCATCATGTCAATTGCTGCAACCAGAGGAGGCCGCGGGAAAGTTCCATTGGGATTGCCACCTTGAATTCTACTGAGTTCCATTGTTGGATTTGGAATCAAGAACACTGTTGCCATCATAAATGCCAAGATCAATGTTGGAAAATATCCAACCATTTGCTTTCCACTAGCTGTCGATGAGTTTCTCTTGAGAAGGCCAATCATAGCAATTAACCCAACAGATAGCGGTATATAGAGAATAGACATCTGTCCAGCGTGATATGAACGGTTAACGTAGTAAGGCAATGCAAAGGTGCAAAATGAACCAAAGTAAAACGCTGTCAGAGTAGAAACATTATTTCGTGAGTTAGTGAGTACATCTTCAGATTTATTTGCATACTTAAGTAGAAAATAAAATCCAGTTGCTGCCGTGCCCATCATTAATGGGAAGTCCAGGTTTACTGGACCAGGCATCTCAATGAGCACTGCACCAAAGCCACCACCAAATTGGCGGGCAAACCAACCAAAAAGCGACCAATCAGGCACTGCGCCTTGAGATGCCAAGTATGCATAGATGCCAACATGACCAATTAAGCCACCGGCAGCATGCCAAAGAAAGGCTAACTTGCCCTTTTCACTTACTGCACCAGCTGCTGCAAAGACAATAAATGATGCAACCGTTGCAGCTAAACCAAAATCTAAGTTGTTCCACACCACAAAAGCCGAAGCCACACCAGGCATTAATAACTGCCATTTAGGAGCTTTTCCATTGAGCACTTTGAGTGCCACAACGATTGTTATTGCCCCAACAATCATGCCGCCAAAAACGCGAAGAGCTGGGCCTGAAAGCAATGTGCTAGCTGGGCCAATGAAACTTATGCGATTCCATCCAGGTGTTGGGGTGCAGAAGGAGAGAATTGCAAACAATAAAAGTGGCCACGGTAGTTCAGGCCAAGCACGGCGCGAGAGCCAGGTCATGAGTCCGATGCATGCAAAGCCAAAAGCAGTCAGTAATAAAACTAAGAAATTAGTACCACTTATTGCACCCATCGATACCAAGATCGGCTTGACCAGCCAACCGAGTAAGAAGGTGTATTGCGGCACAAAGCTTTGATATGAGTTATATCCAGCTGCTGGGCTCCAAATTTCATTAAGCACGTACTCTGAGTGACCAGATTCAATTAATGTCGTACGAGTCTGCCAAAACGCCAGCGCCACACAGTAGAGAACAAAGATGGCCGGCAGCCAGGTAGCAACCTTGATCCACAAACTCAATTTTTGTTTGCTCAATAAGTAATGCACTACTGGCAGTAAGAAGAAAGTAAGTGCCAGTACTGCCCAGCCAAAGCCCATAGGGTGCTCTTTGGACATATCTTTGTGTTCAACTATTCCGATTCCAGTTAGAACAGAGGCAATTGCCAGAAAACTCAGAGCCGTTTGAACACCAGCAGGTGGTCTGTTTTTTAGGAAATACAAACCAAAAGCCAACGCACCTATTCCAGAGAAAACATAGGTCAATTTATCTGAGCTTTCAGTTCTAGTTGATAGTCCTGTAACTACCCAGGCAGTTACAGCACAGAGTGCAACGGCCCCAACGGCCTGGATAAAGAAATCACCTATCGTTAAATTTTTCGCGACATATCCAGCGCGACGCTTAGTTTTGGTTGTAATAAGGATTTCCTCCAATGAATCTTTCAGGGATCTCAAATGGTGCTTGTCCTACAGCCTTAAAATTTGCTGCATAACGCTCACGTGGCGTTAGAGCTGCAAACTCTCTGGTTGTATACGGACTCTCATACTGAATGAGGCCGTACTTCTCCAATACTGGATCAGAGATGCGTGGGGTTGCCGGCTTACAATTTCCATCATAGGAATAGCAAAGAACACGTAATGGGACATCAAGGCGATCTTTAAGAATCATGTCATTTGGTGCCTTTGATATCCAGTGCACATCGGCAAAGATGCCTAGGTAGTTAGCATCTGCAATATAGGTGACCAGATAGTTATTTTCTGACAAAACCTTTTGAGCTTGCTCATCTTGCATCAGGCCTGCAAAGGAATAGGGAATAACACCACTTTGCTTGGCATTATTATTTGTGGCATTAAAGCTAGAAACTGCTGTGACGATAGCCAGTGAGATTAAAACACTCTGATAACCAAGGGAGGTATTTTTACTAGCTTTGCCTTGCTTATGTGAAGATTTCTTAGAGCCTGCTTGTTTAGGCACTTGCAGGATTGCAATAAAGGCGATCACAACAATCGGTGCTACATAGACTGAAATCTTGGAATAGATATATGGGGTGTGTAATCTGCCCGCATAGGACAAGACAAACCCGACCAGCATTGTTAACAACCCTGTAACACCTAACGCTGCTAAATCTGCATCTAGATTACGCTTGGCAATTCTCTTAGCGAGTAACCACACAATACTTACCGTTAATACGAAGCCAATTAGACCAGTCTCAGCCGATCTCACTGCATTTGTCTGGCTAAAGACATCGATAAAGCCAAGAGACTCTGAAGGAAATGGCCAGAGTGTTGATGCTGTTCCTGTGCCTTGGGCTGCTTGTAATCGTAAATCGAAGGTAATAATTGTTGCGTAGGTAAGAACTGGAGCAGCTAACAAAACTGCCAAACCACTTAAGGTAAAAACCTTCAAAATGTCGCTAAAAACTGCCCGGTTAATGAAGTAGTACACAGGTAAAGAAATGACGATAAACATAGCCAAAATGATTGCTGCATCTACATAGGTGGCATAAAGGATGAGCCAGGAAGCAAAACCAAATAAGCCAACAACTTTAAGGGAGAAGCTCTGTTCTGATCTCCTTCTTAGAATCACTAGGGCCAGAGTCGTAAAGATACCTATAATGCCCGATAGTGACCATACTTGTGATAATCCACCGTTAAAGAACTGCACAATCAATGCTGCATTTGAAATACAGATTATTGATGTCACCGTTGCTGCAGTAGAAGACTTAGAGAAAACGGTAAACAAACCAAATGCCATTGTGGCAAGGGTGAGCAATGAAACTAGTAACACAATTCCTGGCTCCCACAGACTTGCTTGAGGACCAAAGAAGCGAATTATTTGAGAATAAGGAACTGATAATCCCCACCGTGAACCAAGCACAAGGTAGTCAAAGCCTGCTTGATCTCTAAAGGAGGGGTTTCGGAACATTTCATAGACGCTGTCGCGAAGAGAAGTCTGTCCAAGAACTGCTTTAACGTTAGTAGCTTGCTCGGACCAAATGCTGCCTAGAGTTCTCGCACTAATGGCCGCCATAAGGTTTTGGCTTGTGTCAGGTCCAATTCCAGCACGAACAATGGGTTCAGTAAAACTCACCCAGTAGTTGCGCACAAGAAAAAAGGCCCACAATGTTGGTGTGAGCAAAAGCAGATCTAACTTTAGAAACTTTATTGAAAACTTGAATTTCCATCGCTTGAGCATGGGCACAAGAAGAATCCATGACAGCAAGGCAAAAACACCAAAAACTAAAGGGTAGGTATCAATACCTAAAGTGCCATATGAAACTATTGCTGAAAAGGCAGATAGTGAAAAACCAAATAGTAAAGAGGCTCCTAACAGAAAGGGCATGCGCAGGTATAATTCCTGTCCCATCCTGCTGGCCACCAAGTAAGCGATGGGAAATCCAGCCACAATCACAGCAACAAAGATGCCTAGTGCCATCCCAACAATGATCTGCATTCCAGCCTCCAATAAAGGGATTACCTAAGTGGAAAGATTACACAACCCAATACAGGCAAACCCGCATTCTCAGGTTAATTCTTGCTAGCTTTTTAAGTTTTAGGCCAAACTTCCTATAGATCTGGATTAAATGGATCTAAACGCTTCAATTGGGCCTTCGCATGGGCGATATCACTCGCAGTAGCAGTAGGAATTGTTAACCACAAATTCCATAAATCATATGAATCTGGATAAGTTACAGTAGCCTCTTTCAGAATAACCACTGCTTTATCATCCATTTTGGCATTACGGTAAATACCTGCCAACATGAATAATCTTCGCTCATCTTGTGGCTTTAGATAAGCCGCCGATTCAGCACCTGCAAAGTCATTTGATTTAATTGCTGCATAGAAGCGAGAGTTAGAAAAATAGATTGGTCCAGCAACAATTGCTCCGACTAAAATCCCTACAAACAAAGAAACTATAACCCCTGAAGATAGAGACTGGGTTTGGCTCTTCACTCTTTTAGATTGCTGCTTCGCCTTTATTGGCACCGATTGGTCTACTTCTTTAACTCTCGTATTAATCTCATAGCCAATAATTAAACCTGATAAAACCCAAGCCCAAATTGCTAATCCAATTTGATTAACACTAATAAAAGCCTGTGATTGATATGCAACCCACGCACCAACCAAGGCTACAAAGTAGACATCAAATCCAGTGCCTCGTTTGGTGACCCTAATGATTGAGACTATTACTAAAGCCATTATGGCAACGTAAATTGCCAGCAAGATAAAACCTCCACTACTAGCAATGTCCAAGAAAACATTGTGGGCAGAGTTTGACCACGAAAAGAAACCTTTAGCAGCGTAATCCTGCGGACGAGCCCGCATATACCAATTACCGAATCCATCCATGCCTACCCCAAAAAATGGATGATCTGTCACCATTTTAATTGCAGCGCGCCAGTAGTATCCTCGAGCCTCAAGTGAGCCCTTATAGAGAAAACTCGCAAATGGGCCAGTATTAATTAAGCCTAGAAAAGTGATTACGGCTCCTGTAGCACCAAGACCAGAAGCTGCTAAAGCCAAAGACTTTCGTTTTGTCATAAATAGCCAGAGAATAATTACTGCACCCAACCCGGCAATGAAGTTCAAGAATCCTTGTTTAGAGAGGGTTTCATAGACAACAATCAAGGACACAACTCCCGCAAGAACCAGGCCAGATCTGATTGAGTTCTTATAAGAAGTGTTCAACACCATCGTGAAAGAAACGACAGCAATCATGCCCATAAATGCTGATTGAAAGTTCGGGTTACCAAATGTTCCAATCGGAGCATTTACCGTATAGGCATTTACATAAGGGAAAGGCTCGAGCTTAAAATATTGCAAATTCCCATAGATAATTAGGATTACGCCAACTATTAAAGTGATACGAATAAATCTCTTCGCAAAGTCACTATCGGAAACGAATGATGCACTAAGCATTATGAGCGCTAGGCAGATATAAGTAAGTGCGCCAGTTTGACGTTGGTATGTACCAAGGAACTGCGCGGTAATGTTTGCACCAGAAAAGAGCATGACAAGAACAATCTGAAAAACAAATAAAGCGGTCAGAATGGCTAAAGTTTTGTATTTTGATTTAAATATAATCAGTAATGCTGGAGCGATAAGAGATAGTGCAACTGTTGCAAGAAATGTCAATACCGTTAATTTGGGTAAAGCCATAGGGTCAAGCAACGTATAAGGTGCCACAACTAATGTGATTGCAGTTACTGCAACTAATATGAGGGTTCCTAATATTTGCTTGCTTCTTATTTCTAACATAGTGGCAAGCCTACTTAACTTAGCCCTAGAAAGGCCGAATCCCGGCCCCCTCCGAAGAGGGAACCGGGATTCAGTTCTAGATCTTTATCAGATCAAAGGGGGCTATTTAAGCCTTTACCTTCTTCTGGATCTTGATTACCAGATTAGTCAGAGCAGTCAACTGAGCTTTGAGGCCCGAGATGAGTTCTGCTACCTGGGTAGACAGCGCTGCTACAGCATCTGCTGCATCTTGTGCCGCTGCTGTTGCTGCATCTGCTGCTTCTGCTGCTGCATTTGCCGCATCAGTTGCTGCATTTGCTGCATCAGTTGCTTCTGCTGCTGCATCAGCTGCTGCTTGTGCTATGTCATTTGCTGCAGTGGTTGCTGCTGAAGGTGTAACAGTTGCTGTTGCTGAAACTGCAACTGCTGAACCTGCTCCTAGCATTCCTGCTCCAGGAAGTGCTGAGATTGTGAAAGCACCTTCTGAGTTTGGAACGTTAACTAGGTAGGTCTTTACACCTACTGTTGATCCAACAGTGATTGAGGCTGTTGGCAAAGTACCAGAAGACATTGCTCGAGTACTTGTTACATCTGCTGCGAATGCAGCGTATGTACCATCAACAACGGCTAGGCCTGCTGCATCCTTGATAGTTACAGTGATAGTAGCTTGATCACCTGGAGCATATGTTGCCTTGTCCAGAGTCATTGTTACTGATGATTCTGTAGCAGAACCAACGCGTACTGAAAGAGCTGCTGCTGAAATAGTAGCAGTTGATCCAGCTGCAACGTTCTGAATAGTTACAGTGTTAGTTCCAGCCACGCTACCGACGAGGCTAATTGAAGCCGCACCAGCTGAGCCAGTTGTAACAGATGTGCTAACGATTGAAGAACCTGAAGAAACTGCATAAAACGTTGATCCAGATACTCCGTTTCCGTTTGCATCCTTAGCAACAATTGTGATCACTCCTGTAGTAGCAGTTGATCCAGCAGCAATAACTGGCTTAGCCAGTGTTGCTGTAACTGTTGAGACAGCGCCAGTAAATTTCGCTGTAGCTGTTCCAACTGCAGTTCCATTAATGGAGATTGCAATAGATGATGTACCAGTGGTGCCATCGCCCCAAAGAGTTACATAGTTGGTTGCTGTTGCAGTTACTCCGTTATATGTAGCTGTCTTAAGGCCAGTAGATGCCGTTATTGCTGATGTACCAACACCCACAGTTCCTGGACCTGTTACAGTCGCAGTAATTATTGTCGAACCAGTAGTTGCAACTGATGCGATGAGCGGTGTTACTTCAATTGATGCAACTTGAGCAGTTGAGCTGCCTGCTGCTACAGAAATTGTTGCTGCTGAACCAGTTGTAACACCATTTGCACGAGTAACGATAGTTGAAGTTGTATCTGCAACTGTTCCAGCTGGAACTGTGACTGTCCAGGTAACTGCTGCGGCCCTTGGTGCAACTGTAGAACGAGCAGTAGATGATGTCATGTTGTATGGAGTAAATGTGAAGACATAAGTTCCCGCCACAGTTGGTGAGAAAGTAACCTTAAAGTCTGCACTTGAGAGGTGATAAGCAGTAACAGAACCTGTATCAGTGATGAGCGATGTTAGACCATCTGATGAAACTGATGGGCTAGCGCCACCAACACGGTTAGTTGGTGTTGTTTCAGTAATTACTGGCATTGCAGCGTTTGTTGCTGGACCCGAAGTTAGAGACACGGTGACAGACATTGTGTCGCTGCTAACTCCAAGGTATCCCTGAGTCAAAGTAATTGAACCAGAAGATCCCGCTGCAATTGTTGATGTCGCTGCAGAAAGAGTCAATGTGTCATTCTGAGTAGTTGCCGTTGAAGGCACTGCTGAGAGTAGACCAAAGCCCATTGCGGCAACAGTAACAAGCGCAAGACGCTTGAAAGTTGTCTTTGTAGACATTTGTTTCCTTTCGATTAGTCAAGACCAGGAATTTCCTGATCTTGGCTTTGAGTTAATTTCTTAACTCGTCTCGATGAATCGCACGTGCTGATTCACCAAATTCCCCATCGTGTATCCGGACGCGACGAGGAAACCTATTTTTAGTTGTTCACCTGTACTGCTTGCGCAAGGACGGTGGTCTTGCCTGCATTCATAAGAATGCGTGTCGTAATCGATTTAGGAGCATCAGCTAGGTCATAGCCACGGCTTCCTGTTGGGATTACGAAATCTGATTCATTGAGATAACCCAGGTTAAAAGTGGCTGTGATGAGATACTTTCCATTGGATAAGCGTTCAATAGTTGAATCTGTTGATTTGACTTCAACTGAGTTCCAGTTGCCCACCCAGCCAATGTTGATGCTATTGGTTGTGTAATGAGTTCCTGTGCCATCGACTGTGATGAGTTGATCGATAAGAACGTTTGGACCAACTGAGCCTGTGATGAACTGGTTATTAACAACGATGCCTTCTGGCGTAAGAGCCGAACTACCCTTTGTTACACGTGCAACTCCCTGGACATTGTTGGAATCTGTCACAGAGAATCCTGTTGGAATTCCCTCTTTATCTAGACCAAAAAATGTGAGCGCAGCAATCTTTGCATTAAGAGCTGCAGCTTGTGCCTTATTCGCAGCAGCAGTTGCTGCAGCCTTTGCAACAGCAGTGGCTGTGGCCGATGGTGATTGGCTAGCAACAGTTGCTGGTGCTTGTCCTGCAACAGATGACATGGAAGGAGTTGTTGAAATGACAGAGCCTTCATTTCCAGTCATGGAGTTAAAGCCAAGGAATGCTGTGATGACAAGAAGAAGTGAAAGAGCAGCCTTAGATGACTTCTGGGCGATCTGGGCAGCTTTCTTATAAGTTGTTGAAAGTGCGTTAAGCGCCGTTAAACCAGTTGCTTCATCAATGACCCACTCTTCAAGGACGCGCACCATAGATTTGCGAGCGCGAACAAGGATATGACGAACATTTGCTGGGCTTGTGTTCAGGGCGGTTGCGATTTCCTCTGTTGTGCGGCCTTCCATTTCCCACATCACTAACGCTGTGCGCTGATCTGATGTAAGGCGAGAAAGAGCTTCTCGAATAATCGCGGCATCTTCTGCTGCAGCAATTGTGGTGTCTAGGTCGACGTGGTTTTCAGAGGCGATCTCATTGAGGCGCTCTTGGGTTGTATCAGCATCGATTGCAACCAAGTTAGGACGTGCTCCGCGAGCGCGGATAACGTTGAGAGATAGGTTGGTAACAGAAGTGCGAAGATATGCAATCGCACGATCTGGCGAATCTAGCTCTGGGGCAGCAAGCATGAACTTCAAGAATGCTTCCTGGACTACTTCATTGGCTTCTGCTTCATCGCGGGTGATGCGGCGAGCCTGTGAAACTAGCTGTGTGCGGTGCTGCGTGTAGAGCGCTGATAGCTGAGAGATAGACCAGTCTGCAGCAGAGCCGGCAGCTGATGCGGGAGCAGCTTCAAGAATGCGGGTGGCATCAGCCTGTTCAGCTACTTTCGCTGCCTTTGACTTTAATAACGCCATTTAAATAACTCCCGCGAGTTTGTACTAGATGAGCAACGTCTTGCCCTCTGTTAGTTAAGACACCGCTAGGGGGCAAATGTTGTGCCCTTTTGGAAAGTTTTTTTAGGACTCTGCCAGGTGCCATGAGATTGAGCGTAGTTGGGGACATACAAGCAGGGCTTTCGCCGAATGGCAGCGTAAATCAACCCTGCCGGACTCAGGCTCATAGTCTAAGGGGTGGGTAGGCCTAAAGCCGGCATTGAGGGTTTTGAGCCTCTTAGTAGCTCGGGGTTGCCTAAAAACAGGCCCCAAACATGGTCAAAAGATCGCACAAACCCATGAATTTCAGGCCCCGCCGCCCGAGGGGGTAGAGCGCTGGGGAAGGTTCCCCTCCATCCCCACAATCGGGCAGATTCTTGGCCTTAGGGCTAAGACCGGTTCTTTGAACGCGTGGTCAGATTTAGAATTGGTGCGAAGAAGCCATTGCGTGAGAGATAGCTTTGAATACGAAAAGCTAAAACAATTAATAGCACTGGGCTAATTAAGCTGGAAATTGTAACAATGTTGGCGACTCCGGCTGGAAAGCTAATCACTAGAAAATGTTTTGGCAAGAAGATTAAGGTCAAGAGAATCAGATTTAGGCGATTTTCTAGAAACCTCGATCTCACAGAATAAAGCAGAGCAACAATAACTACGAGTTGGGCTAAACGATACTCAGCTGCGATTTGAGGGAATAAGCATTGAAGCAAAGCCAAAAATAAGAAGAATACTAAGTAAAGATCTGTCTCAGATGAACTATTGAGTTGCTTTTCCGAAGCTTTGCTGCTCTTTCTACGTTGATAGACAGGAACTGCCAACAAGAGCACCGCAAGCAGAATGAGTGAAATAATTTGCACCGTTAATGCAGCAACAGCCACATCACGAGCCTGATCAGCTGTGAGCAAGCCATTACCTTGAAGTAAATACATCAATGGCTTTTCAAGACCGAATAAACTCACATTAAACATCATTCCCGCATCACCAATCACATAGTCCTGGTAATACCTAGCAACAATTGTATTAAAGACGTGGATCTGTTCCATTATCCCCCAAGGTTTTCCAAAGAGTGGCACTAAAAAAACTATTATGGTAATAACACCTTGCAAAGCTAGATTCTTAAAATCTCTCCGCATAATGAAGATAAGTCCGAAAAGTAAAAAAGGAAACTTTAGGGCACTCATTAATCCAAACATGACGGCCACAACCCAATTTTTGTTTCGTATTAGGGCAATTCCAGCTATGCAGGTTGCAATCAAAACCCACATATCAGGATTTGCGCGAGCAAAAGCAAAAAGAATTGGGTGCATGCTCGAGAAGAAAATAGTTGCATAAATGTCTTTGGTAACAAACCAAATAGCAAGTAGTAAAACTAAATATGTCACTATCACGGAAATATAGAATGCAGGCTCAGTTTTTACAAAAAACTCATAAACGTGCCAAACGAAGATCATGGGTGGTGAAGCGACAGATGAGAACCCCTTGATATCTAGCAGTTCGGGAGAGAAAAAAGCTTTATTCTGCACTATTCCATTTCGAAGATCATCAAATCGTCCTTTACCTATAAACATATAACTAAAAAGTTGGAAGCCAGCTCCATATTGGCTAAACAAGTAGAGAAGAACTTGCGAAGCGATGCTGAAGATACTAATTTGTTTGAAGAGCTTCTTAGTATGTGGATTACTCCAATTCTTAACGAGTGCATCTTTGGAGACAAGAGGTGGTTTAACTTTTCGCTTCTTTTTGGCCATAGAAATATGTTAGCCGTTATCTGTTAATTCTTAACCTATCTAGCAACTCTGTTTCTATACTTTTGGGACAATTGATACCTGAGCCCAGCGATGTTAGGGCCTTGAATCAAATAGCCTTGGCCATAGAGATTGTGTTGCCAAGTCTGATTGGGAACTCAATATTAGGAAAGAGCTTAGATATTGAAGTTGAAAGACCCAAGATTGAGGCAACCATAGAGACAAAGTACTTCATATGATACCAATTAGTAGATCTCTTTACTTCCAAGAGTTCCCAGCCACTTTTTGCAAAAAGTTTCTTCTGGGTTTGAGGGTTAAAAAGTTGAGGATGCTGCAGACAAAATGGAGGCCACTTAGCTCCCATAAACTTTCGTAGTAAAGAACTCTCATTGTGAACAACAATGGATAGGCTGGCACCAACTTCTACTCTTGTGCGCAAGTTGGCTAGATCCCCAACAGGATCCAGCAAGTGGTCATAAACATGAACACCCACAATTAATGAAAAATCCTTGGTAACGAGCTCATCAATAAAGTCAACGACTTCTTTTGACTCAACAACTGCCACGCTCTCCAATAGTTCTGCGCGCACTGATCTATTGGGCTCTAGGAATGAGACAAATTCAGGTTTATTGATCTTCACAATCTGATTTGCGACTAAACCAATATCTGGACCAACCTCGAGATATCTTTTGTTTGAAGTGTTTTTGCGGCTCATAATCCAATTTGCGTAGGCTGATTGAGTTCTAGAAACAGTCGACTTGTCTTCACCCATAGTGTTATCCGGCATTGCAGCATAGAGAAGTGCAATTTGATCCTTAGAAAAATACCAAGGGCAATACAAAAGCTCACAGTCTTGGCATCTGTAGTAGGAAAAGAAAACCTGATCATTTCTCAGACCAATAAAGAAGTCCTTGACCTCTACCCAGGACATCAATTCGGCTTGCATCCGTGCTTTTGATTCAGGAGCCGTTGATATTGCCATTGAGCCGCAAATTGGACAACTTCTTCTTTCCCAGTCTGCATGAATTTGAGATGAGCTCTTATTTGGCACGAAAGACTCCGTTCTTGTTAACAAAATACATCACTACCGTAAGGATAAGTACAATTATTACCTGACTGGTCGAGCGATTTAATCCAACAAAACGCACGAATATTTGCAACAGAACTAAGTTTGCGACAAATTGAGAGATATAAGCCCCCGAGAAGCGCACTAGCTCCTGAAAGTATCTCTCTGTTGAACTCCATACGAATTTTCGCTGCATGAAATGCGCCTGAACTATTGAGACAACATATGCAATGAGCAAAATAAGGGAATCGCTCAGCTTTGGAAAGGACTGGGAGAGAATCAGAAAGATTCCAACTCCAAATACTGAGTTCCAGAGCCCAACAAGTAAATATCTGGTGGTTGTTTTCACCTGATCTTTACTTGTTTTTTCCCTCTTTGTGCCAAGACTTCAATTCTTCCCAGCGTGCTTCAAGCATTCCAATACGCTTTTCATCTTCATGGGCGATGCCTGTGTAGTAGTCACGCTTATTAAGCAGCCATAGGAGTTCAAAGTGAACTGCATCTACTAGGCCTTCTTCGATATCTGCAGACAATGCAGTATTTGCGTCAAAGACAACTTTACGAGTTTCAAAGCGATCTAGGCGAATTGCATGAACTTGACGCAATGCATCAATTGATTCAATAGAGACTCCACCACCCATAACCAGTTGCTTACCCGCTGCTTTACATAGTTTAGAGACTTCAAGAATGTAGTCAGTTGTTTTCTGCTTATTGATTGTGTCTCTGGCCCAGTCCATTGATCCAACAAAGTCTACGCGTCCAAATACCACACCATCAGCGCCGCCTGGCTTGCAGATTTCTTGAACTAGGGCTTCACGGTTATTGAAACCTGTGATTGTTTCCATGTTGAATAGAAAATCTGTATCTTTCTGTTCATCTTCTGTGTAAACAATGTTCTTAGCTAAAACGTACTTGCTTGCTGCATATGCTGATTCAACCATCGGTGCAACTACATATCTGACACCAATTTGCTTGGACTCAAGTAGGTCGCGAATAGCTTCACATCCACCAATTTTCACCGTCACAGGTAATCCAGCTGCGCGGGTTATGTCCACTAAACGCAAGAGCTCTAGGCGTGTTCCTTCTGCTTCAAACTCTGCCTTCACACTTACGATTCCGAAATTCTCGCGCCCACGCGTCAGAATCTCTACCATCTTGCGTTCAGTTTTATTCATGATTCTCCTTCAAATTAGATATGGAAAGTCTATCCAAAGTTTGGAACTTTATGGGATTTAAGCGTCCTTAAAACTTGCTCATCTATGCCGTGAAGTTGCACACCCACCGACTTTGCTAAATCTTCGAATTCTGAACCCCTTGGGTAGTAATCATCTAGGGGGGTGGGGGTATGTGATCTAGTAATCGGGACACCGCCCATGCGAGCCGAAATTAATTTGGCAAGCTCGCCTACTTCAATAATTGAGCCACCTGAATCAATTGTTGTGGTCTCTCCTTTAAGGGCAGCTCGTACTAGAACCTCCATGAAATCTCCTGCATCACAATATCGACGTATTACTTCTCCACCGGAATTAATACTTATTGCGTTTTTTTCCTTGGCTGATTCAATAAAATCACTAATCGCATACGCGCGCTTAATTGGCATATATAGTCCAGTCCCACCCCATAAACGTCCAATGACTATGTTCGCACCAACCTTATGAGCTGACTCTGCGATAAGCGCCTCTTCAATTCTCTTGCAAAACCCATAAGGATTCCTTAAAACATCATTCTCAATCTCCATTGTCGAACGATCAATAATTGCACCTGAGGAGACAACAACCACCCATTTAGGTTTTTCTCGTTCAATAATTTTGCAAGCTGCTGAAATCAATTCAATGTTCTTGGCTACATAATCACTAAAGCTATACTCGGCCGTTTTATCTTTTGTAATAAAGGCTAAGTGGACAAGTCCGTCTATTGCATCTTTTGATTTTGTATCTCTTATTTCTGAGAGAGGGTCTGTTGCAAACACGCCAAGTGAATCTAACTCTAAATCACGGCCATTTGAAGAAGCTAATATGAGATCGGCTTTAGAAATACCCTCCAATTTTCCTTCAAGAACTCTGGCGACAGTTTCTCTTCCAAGCCAACCCGTAGCACCAGTGATGAGGACTTTCGAAGAATTCTCTTTCACAATTATCCCTTGAGCGAATCAGGTAAGAATTCAAACACTCTTTGTGCCACTTCAGCTTCTAACTGCGGATCCATAAGGTGAATTGGATTAGATTTCATTTTTCCATCAGGTGAAATTCGACTTGTGATTTTTGGAAGAAATGATTGATCTGGATGAACATTGACTATAAAGGCAGCTGGGCCATCAGCACTGAGTAGGCGTAATGCCTCTTTATTCTCCGTTAGGCTGCCTGAGATTTCAACACTGGGAATCCCATATGCATCAAATGCTTTCGTCCAGTCGGGTAGTCCAACGCCGGTCTCTGCATCACAACCAATATAGGCACCAGCAAAATAAGCCTTTTGTGAGACTCTAATTGATGCATATCCCTTATTAGAAAAGATAAATACTTTCAGATTTAGGCCGCGATTTTGAACAGTTCCTAATTCAGATAAGTTCTGCGCAAAACCTCCATCACCCTCAACTAAAACAGTTCTCTTTGTAGGATTTTCTACCGCAGTTCCAATAGCACCTGCTAAGCCATAGCCCATGCTCGCTAAACCTTTATTGTTTGTCAGTAACTGACCTTGTTTTTGGGCAAAGACTTGCATCATCGTTGTGTATGCACCGCCACTACTGCACGCAACTACCCGGTCATTGTTATTGAGTAAGCCACCTAATTGCTCAACAAACTCAAAGGGATTAGTAAATCCTGGATATTGAAAAGTAGCCTTTTCTACAACAGGCAACTCTTTTCTAAGCTCACCAATAAATGAGCGCCAGCTTGAATAATCAGCAGCCAACTTGTCATCTCTTATAACCTCTAACAACGCTAATAAACCAGTTGATGCATCCATATTAATGTCCAGCTTAGTTTTTGGTTGATTGAGTTGAATCTCATAATCATCTAGTTCAATTCTTACAATATTTCCCACCGGCACAAATTCCTGCCAAGCAAATCCAGTTTGTTGTAGACCCATCCGTGCACCTAGTGTGATTACTAAATCAGCTTGCTGAATTACACCATTTGCCCAACGCATTCCATATGTATTGGGACGCCCTGCATATAAAGGGTGATCCGAGTCAAGGTAATCAACTGCATTCCAGGTTGTAGCAACTGGAATTCCCAATTGTGTGAGCTCAGGCAATAGCTTTACAAAGGCTTGATAATCCAAACCTCCACCCACAAGAAATAGTGGTCTAGAACTCTTGCTTATGAGCCCAGATAATTGTGTTGCTTCATCTGGTG
>Ga0214923_10004211_pt1 | contig 17536 bp, 10 predicted proteins | sample LL1510_MetaG_FD_177993 | JGI IMG/M metagenome (GOLD analysis project Ga0214923, IMG submission 177993) | Freshwater microbial communities from Lake Lanier, Atlanta, Georgia, United States - LL-1510 | ecosystem: Environmental > Aquatic > Freshwater > Lake | place: USA: Georgia | collected... | reverse complement strand
CCGCAGACGCCAAAGCCGCCGCCGCCGCCACAGCCGCAGACGCCACAGCCGCAGACGCCACAGCCGCAGACGCCACAGCCGCAGACGCCACAGCCGCCGCGGCGGCCGCGGCCGGATCCGTGACAGACCCGTGACAGGTCCGCGCCAAGACAGTGCTTGACGCGCAGGAAATATATTTGTGCCTCGGATGTTTCGAGTAAATGGGCGGCAAGGCTGAGACATCGGTGGAAAGCTTGAACGAGGCCGTCGTCAACTCGATCATGGCCATATCAAAGACATGCGCCGCCACCGCCACGAACATTGTCGACATTAACTCGGGCAAGTCCACTGGCCAGGTCGTGTTCAGCGGCGACGTGACGCAGGATGCGGAATCAAGCATCAACTGCCAGCAAAACACAGACGTTGAAGTCGCGCTCCGGGCGCAGATGGCGGCCGCGATCGACGCACAGTCCAAGGCCGTCAAGAACAGCATCTTCAGCGGTGATGTGGGAATCTACAGCGAGAGCGACACGTCGGTCAAGAACACGAACCGCACGGTGATGAACACGAGCCTCAGCGACGCAATGGACTGTGTCACGGACGCAACCAACATTGTGCGGGAGACGAGCGACAGCAACGCAGGGTTCACCGCATCGGGCAACATTACGCAGTCGGCCCGCGCTCGCATCAGTGCTTGCGTCCAGGGGTCCAAGTCGCTCCAGGCGACCGTGGCAAACATGGCGACCGAGATCAAGGCCAAGGCAACGGAGGAGGGCTTCCTGGCCAGCATGTTCGACAACATGCAAAACATCGTCGCATCCGTCATGATCCTTGCGTTTGTGGCCGCCATTGTCGGCGCAATCGCATTCGCAGTCGTCAAGGCCAAGGGCGCCCCGAAGAAGCCGCCGCCCGGCGCAATGGCCGGCAGCTTCGGACTTCCCATAGTTACGCTGGGGTCATCGCTGGCCACGCTGTCCAGCGCGCTACCATCGGCCATGCCGGAGCAGCTCGCCGCCGCTGACAAGGCACTGCGCACCGCGCAGCAGGCTGCGCTCGGGCTTTGAAAAGAGCTGAGCAAGACCAGGTTTCAAAGCCCAAGCAAGACCAAGTAAATTTTTGACTTGAAATTTTTGACTTGAAATTTTTGACTTTTGGACAAGTACTCCGGAAGCGGACACCGGGCAAGTTCCGACAGATCGCACTCGGGCTCTGGCTTAGTGCCGTCACTTCCCATTCGCTCTCTGCACGTGACTATCTGCCAGGATGGGCGCTCTTGTTGTTGTTCCAGTCTCCCCAAGCCTTGCAGCGGCCCTAGCGCCACACGTGGCTGCGGCTGCGACTGCGGCTGCGCTCCAGGCTGAGGCTGCGGCCGCGCCTCAGGCTGCGTCTGCGCCTCAGGCTGCGTCTGCGCCTCAGGCTGCGGATGCGGCCGGCTCCGCCACTGCTGCCAGTGTTGCACCCACCACTGGTTGGACCATCTCTGCTGACCACACCGCGGCGAGCTTTCAGTCGCCCACGACGAGCTTTCACTACCAGGGGAGATTGCCCGTCACGGCTGCAGGCGCTACAAACGCCGCGGCCGCGGATGCGCGCCTTGCTCTGGTGGTTCCGCGCCTCAGCCAGGCTGGCCAAGAGTACCTTCGGCGCCGTGCGGAGGAGCGCAGCCAGCGTCACATCGACACCGTTGCGCGCACCGCGGCCGCTGGTGCGCGCCCTGCCCCGGTGGTTGCGGGACTCACTCGGGCCGACGAAGAGTACCTCCAGCGCGTGGCCCAGGAGCGCGACCAGAGGCGCCTCGACGCTATGGTGCGCGCCGCGCAGCGCGCACGCCTCGCGCACGACGAGGTGCAGGAGCCGGCGAGCTCGGAGATTCACCCGCCCGACGAGGTGCAGGAGCCGGCGAGCTCGGAGATTCACCCGCCCAACGAGGTGCAGGAGCCGGCGAGCCCGGAGATTGACACGCCCGACGAGGCGCAGGAGCCGGCGAGCCCGGAGATTCATCCGCCCGAGTCGCGCGCGTGCCCCGGCGCCCCTTTGCGCCCACCGACGGCAGGCCGACTGGCGGATGTGCCAGGCGACACGGCAGTTGTTCCGCGCGTCCTGTTCCCGCCACCAGTGCAATCGGCGGTGCACCCAATGCGCTCGGCGAAGCGTCCGGCCAACGGCCAGGACATCGACCAGGATGAGGACCAGGCCGCCAACAGCGCGGTGGGCGGCAACGGAATGCGCAAGCGACGTCGCCTTAACCTTCGCGGCAGCAGCGGGCCACGCACGCTGCGCCTGACTCTGTTTGACCGCGGGAACCATCAGGTCGGTGTGCACACCGTCACTGTCCATCCGGGCCAGAGCATCAACGGGGCGCTTCTGCTTGCGGGTGGTCCGACGCTCCATGCTGCGCAGATTGGCATGGAGGCGTGCAATCCGAACGCTTCGCTTGAGGAACTGGACCTGGGCGATGCGGCTGCTACCGTTTCGATCGACGGCTGGATTCTGCCGCAGCTGCAGGGGGCGGCGGAAGGGGATGTGACGGAGCGTGTGGATGGGTCGGATGCTGGTGACGATGGCATGGACGGTGTGGATGATGATTAATTTTGATCTTGTAATGTTTGCAATTCAAGGACTCTGAAAAACATGCCACTTTGCACCTTGCGGGTCCATGCCGATATAGTAACGAATTTGTGCCATGGAAAGCTGGGCGATCTGTTCAGGCGTCGGGTTAAGAAATAGGTCGAGCGGATACTCTCGCTCCCACGTGTCCTGCGGGAATTCCACTCGATGACGCTCGCGGTCCGTGATGAGTTGCCTGATCGGGATACGTGAGCGGACTCCCTTCCTGGCAAAGTAGGCGTCGCCCTCTGTTCCGGTTGAAAACGACATAAATTCGGGCTGCTTTGTCAAGATCTCGTTGGTTGTCATCCGCTTCATCACTGATCGTGGGCACATGCCCTGCATCTCCGGGTACGGTGTTCCGTTGATGACGGGCATTGATACGCACTCGACGCGATTTATCTCGTCGGTCGCGTCGCGCCGCACGCCCATGTACCGGCCGTACGCAGCGACCACCTGCCACGGGTTGGCCAGAACTTCACGAAACCGCTGGAATCCGGTAGGTGGCAGCGCGCGCTCGAGGCCGTCGAGGCTTGGTCGCTGCAGCGAGCCAGTAAAATAGTCGCGCGCGTACGCGTCTGCCACGTGTGGAGCGGGGCCAAAGACGGGCTCGTCAGCAGGGCTCCCGAGAGCGGGTGCCCTTTGCGGGGGCTTGTGCACCCGTGCCGTGCGTCTGCGCGTGGACATGTTTACTCTAATGGGCGGTATCGGAAAAAACCAGTGAGTAACTACTACGCCTCGGGCCAGTCCTCGTCGTCCATCAGTGCGTCCAGCTCCCTGTTGCGCTCGTCAAACTGGTCAAGCACGGCGTCGGGCACGTCGGAGAGCTCCTCGCTCCACTCCCACTTCATCTTGCGGAAGAGGCGCCGCATGAACGCGTAGTGGCGTATCTCGTTGGGTCGCAGCCGGAACTTGGTGAACAGGTCAAGAAACACGTCGTAGCCCAGCAGCCGGACCATCACGCGCGAGAAAAAGTCAAAGTTGGTCATGTTGCGGCGATCCGACTTGAGGTAGCGCTTGAAGCGCTCAAAGACGGGCGAGATGGCCCGGAAGAGCAGGTGCATGGTCTTGACCACGTCCGGCGGGAAGCGCAGGGCGTCGCCCCGGAGCTTGGTGCCGGCGGCCGACGACTTGTTGTACTCGTTCTTCGACAGGAAAAACTTTTGCGCGCGGTTGATGCTGGCCTTGGTAATGTCCTGGCGTCGCTTGATGCCCTGCACGCGCAGGAAGTAGCAGATCTTCAGCAGGAACTCGCGCGACAGCCGGCTGCTCGTGTGGCCCTGGCTCGTGTTCAGGAAGGCCGAGTAGTGCGTCACGTTGTTCGGCGTGTTTTTGTTTGGCGGGTTGTGGAGCGAGTAGGTTGAGTTGCTGTAGCTGCTCGTGTCGATGTAGTGGCGCATGAAGCGGCACGTCGGCGTCGGGCACACCAGGCAGCTGACGCGCAGGTTCCGGTTCATGAGCGCGGCGCAGTTCGGGCACACGTCGTCCACCACGGAGCGTGCGTCCTGCACCTGGTGCCCGTTGTCGAGCAGCACCAGGTTCTGGAACAGGACCGCCGTGTCCGACCGGCACTCTTGCTGCTGGCGACGCGCCTCGGCCTCCTCATCGATCGGTTCGGCCCGCGCTGCCTGCAGTATCCGGCTCTCACGCAGCTGGCGCTGGTACTCAAGCTGCGCCATCTCGAGTGCCTGGTGCACCTCGGTCGTGATAAAGTCAAACATGGCGGCCTTGCGCTTGCGCCGCGCAATTTCCGCCTCAATGTCCTCGTTGAGCACGCGAAGCCGGTTGCGCTGCCGTATGCCGCGCACGCCCACGCACCGGGCCATTTGCTCTGTGTTTGCCGCGTGCTGCGCAAGCAGCTCCGCGGTGCTGTTCTCGGCGTCAAACTTGGCGCGAACCTCGTGTAATGTCGAATCAAGTCCCTGCGCAGCCTGCGCCATGCCGTGCCCCATGCCGTGCCCCGTGCCGTGCCCCGTGCCGTGCCCCGTGCCGTGCGCCATGCCGTGCCCGGCCTGGTTCATCGGAGGGTGTGAAGAAACAGGAGTATCCTCAGAGCGGAATGTACGTGCGGACGGCCATTTCAAACAGGCTGCGGAAATCGCGACCCAGGTGCATCTCCACGACGCCCATGAACCCGCGAACAAAAAGCGTAAAGACCGACGCTGGCGCCTGGCCATACTGCCAGTTGGGGTCTGCCGGCAGGTACGGTGGCGGCGGCTCCACGTCTTGGTTCGGAAACCCGACCGGCCAGCCGCCGCCCAGCTGGTGCAGCCCAACGCCAGGCAGGTGCAGGCGGTGAGGCGCCGTCTCCATGGGCGGAATCACCGTCATCGGCGGCGCTGCCCAGCCGTCGTCCGCCATCCGCGGCGCGTCGGCGCCGACGCCCAGCATGCCGAGGATGATAAGGATGAGCAGTGCAACGTGCAGCACAAACCGTGCCGTCGCACTCATGCCCCACGACCGTGCCTGGCGTGTTGGCTGCGCCGGGCGTGTTGGACGCGTTGGGCGCGCTGATCTGGCCGCGCCGCTCGCGCGACGCGTCATGCGGCGCGGCACGGTGCGCTGCGGCGGCGCCCGTGCATCCCGCACGTTGTCACGCGGCGGGTCCGCTTCGTCCGACGCCGCCGAGTCAGTGGCTGCCGAGTCGGTGGCCGCCCAGTCGGTCGCTGCGCTAGTGGTGGTGTCGCTGTCAAGCGCGTCGCTGTCGGGCACGTCGCTGTCGGGCGCGGGCGCATCCCACCCGTCCCACGCGTCCCAGTCCAGTGTCACGTCGGCTGCCTTGGTCTCAAGGTCATCCTCCCACTCCAGGTCAGCCTTGGCGCTGCGCCGCTTGCCGCTGCTGCGCCGACGCCGGCCGCCGACAGGCTTGCCAAACGCCCGGCGCCTCTTGACCGGCAAGGCGAAGCGTGCGTAGCGCGCCAGCCCGGCGGCGATCCGGGCTTCGGTCTGCAGACTGTCTTTCCCCTCGGCCTTGAGCTTGAGACGCTCGTCGACAAGCTGCCTGAGCTCGGCCTGCAGCGGCGGCAGCTCCTGCAGCGCGCGCTGATAGCTGTCGACCTGCAGGATCAGCGCGGCCGTCTCCTCAGCGCCGGCTGTTGCTTCGGCCGCGCTGGCTGCGCTGGCGGCGCTGGCCGCGTCAGCCGCGTCGGCCGCGTCGTCCAGCACGTCGTCAAGCGCACGCGCTGCGGCTTCGGCCGCGGCCGCAATCTGCGGCAGCGCGCGCTGCACGGCCTCTGGCTGCGGCTGCGGCTGCGCGTCGGCGTAGGCCGCCGTGTTTTGCAGCGTGCGGCCCGTCTCGCGCATCACCTCCTTGATGTGCTGGCAGAACTGGCCCATGCCCGGAATGTTGATCTGGCGCTTCTCGCGCTCCCAGTCTTGCGCCAGCTGCGCAAGCTGCTCGAGTGCAAGGCGAGCGCGAAGGCGCATGGTGGCGCTTGGCTGCGGCTGGCTAAAGACGTCGCGCCCGACGGTGAAAAAGGACTCGACGCAGTCGCGGCCCTCGAGATACTTGTAGGCCCAGTATGCGCACACGGCCTCGACCGGCTCGCTCGGGGCCTCGGCGCGCCAGCGGGCAAACTCGGTGGGTGTCACAATGCGGTCCCGGACCGTGTCAATCGGCACGTCAGCGCCAGCACCGCGCAGGATGCCGCGAACAGTGTGCACGCAGAGCTCGCGTGGCGTGCGCAGGCGCGGCGGCGCGCGCCCGGACTCGAGCGGGCTCGGCAGCGCCGGCGCGCGCGGAATCTTGCCCGACGCGCGGCGCCGCGCTTTGCGATCCACCTCGAGTCCAAACATGTCGATGGCGTCGCGCAGCTCGTCAATCCATCGCTCCTCGACATAAAACGTGCTCGTGCGGCTGTCGAACCGGGCGATCGGCACGTCACGCCACGTGACTGGCCGGCCGTTCCGATCGATGCGAAACTCACTCAGAAAGGCCTCGGACTGAGCCATGGCGCCGTCGACCGGTACCCTGCTCGCCATGCTTGTTTAACTCGGTTTCGCGCGCTGGAATTTTCGCCACTGGCCGTTGCCATTGCTGTTGCCGCCAGCGTGCTGCGCATCCACACCAGCGCCTGGGCATAAAAATACGGCGGCCCTTGAGGGGAGGGAAACCAAACGATGGGAGCAGCGCTCGCGGCCCCAGTGATGTTCCCGGCGCCGGCCCCGTCGTATTCAGCACGCACGCTGTCGACGCCGCCGCTGTACAGCATCGATCAGGTTCCCTGCCTGTGGTACCCGGCGCTGCGGCCGGCAGCACACATTCTGTATCTGCACGCAAACGGCACGGATCTCGGTATCGAGTGCGCCGTGGCGCAACGCATGGCGCGGCAGACCGGGTGCGACGTGCTGGCGCCCGAGTACCCGGGCTACGGCGCACTGTGCGGCGAGTCCGTCTCGCCGGAGGGCGCCGTCGTCAATGCGCTGCGTTGCTACCGCTATCTGCTACGGCACGCCACGCGCCCTGTCATCATCGTCGGCCGAAGCATTGGCTCGGGCGTGGCGGCGCAGCTGGCGGCGCGGCTGGCAGATCCGCCGGCCGGGCTCGTGCTCATCAGCCCGTTCACGTCCATTGCTGCCATGGCGCCGTCCGTCGTACCGCGCATGCTGCTCTGGGGGCTGTACGACACGGAGGCTGTTGTTGCGCGCTGCCCGACCCCGCTCGTGGTCATCCATGGCGACCGGGACACGCTGATCGCGCCGGCGCACGGCGCCGCAGTGGTGGCAGCCAGTATTGCGAGCCACAAGCGCCTGTTGCGTTTGCCGACCAGCACGCACAACGAGCTGGACTGGCAGGCGATTCACGGCGCCATTGTGCAGCTCGCCGGACACGTGGGTTTACAGGGCCATCCCGTTGCACGCGACGCGCCATCGTGACTACGGGCTGTTCTTTAATTATAATTTATCCTCGCCTCGCGCCCCCGCGCCCAGTCCCAAGCGACGGGCTCACCCGCACCAGCCTACATCCCCGTATCCATATAAGAGGCGCGGACAGTTCACCGTTCTCATCAGTCTCCACAACAGGCTCAGGGTCGACGACCAGGCCATAATGGTTGAACGCCTCGTCGTAGTTGGCCACAACCGCCATGTTCACCGCCGGCCGGCCCCCGCGGCAGTGCTGCTTGTAGGCGTTGGTAAACTCGACAAACGACACGATGAACGACGGGTCCTGCGGGTTAATCTGCACAGACTGGCTCGAGAGAAACGCACGCAGCGTGTCGGACGCGTTGACGTTCTGCTCCCGTTGCCGGTGAAAGTACTTTGGGCAGCACCTCCAAAAGCCGGCCGAGCCAATGTGTTGGCAGACGGCGCGATACGCCTCGTTAAACTTCTGTATGATATCCGGCAACTCCATCCCCAGCTTGCGAAACATGGAGGTATCCTGCTCGACCGGGTGCGTAAACTCAAAAGAGGCAACGCGCCGGGTAAACGCCCCCGACGCGTTGGCAAAGTTCGGCAGCTCGTTGGCACAGGCCAGCCAGTGCGCGGTCCACACAATGTTCAGCGCCGTCTTGTTCTTGCGCGCAGCGGGTGCCGTTTCGCCGCTGATCATCGACTGCCAGACAGCCTGGTCCAGCTTCAGATTGGACCGCACCTCGAACATGATGATGACCAGTTTGCCGATCAGCGCCTCCAGGCCAAACGTCACCTCGACGTTGTTGCCGACCACGCCCACGTCGCTCGGATCGAAAAAGCTGTACACCAGCTTGGCCAGCGTCGACTTGCCCGTGCCCGCCCGGCCCAGTAACAATAGCATAATCTCCCATTCGTCCAGTTCGCCAATCTTATAGAGGTAGCGCCCCAGCAGTGCCCAGATCCACGTCGTGAGCATCTGCATGCGCGGCGTGCCTGTTTCCTCGACATCCCCGTCCGGCAGTTTCCCGTGCTTGTCGGGTACTCCCTGCCGGTTAATCCCCTGGTCGTGCAAGATCTTGTCCAATGTCGGCGTCGGAATGTCCCAAAAGTCCATGCCGGAGCGATCCGTAAACGCCACGTCGTGGTACACGCACGCTGCCTTTGCATGCGGTGGGATGTCGCCCACCGAGACAAATTCGCCCAGCTCTCGCACCCGTTCCTCGGCCGACAGCTCCGGTCTCAGCGCCGGCCCCACATTGATGATCTGGTGCATGCGCGCAATCATATCGTTGCGGCGCACCTCGCGTATATAGTATTCGGGGCCATAGGCATACAGGGCGGCCATGAGCTCATCCTCATTCAGCTGGTGGCCATGGGTCTGCTGCGTCTCGTCCGCGTACGGGGTGAACGTGCGGTCGTAAACGTTGTACGTGCCGTTGCTAAACGCCATCAGGTAGCGGTCCGTCTCGAGATCGGGAAACATCGGCGAGTACAGCTCGCGCAGGAACTTGGCAACCGTGTCCATCAGCTGCGGCGACGAGGTCGCAATGCGTGTCACCGCGTCCTGCTCTCCCTTGAGCAGCTCAATCTTGACAAACGCGTCAATTGTGCACAAGTCCTTGTACGCCGTGGTGCAGCGACCCTCGGAGAACAGCGGAACCATGACCATGTCCCCTTTGCGGCGCGCGGCCCTCGTCGCCAGCTTGAGCAGCGCCAGGCGATACATCAGCTGCGTGTCGGTGAGAGCGCGCGCGTCGGCCACGCGCGCCGTCGCGTTGAGAAACGCCGCGTCGGGCGGCACGCGGTTCCGCGCGTCGGCAATGGCGGCCGGCGGCGTCGCCAGAATGCCCATGCTCATCAACAGGCAGCCCTGCTGCGCGATGATGTTCGTGATCTTAAGCACGCGGTCACGCACACTTGCCTCCTGAGCCGGCGGGACGTCGCTCTCGGGATCGCCCTCGCGCGGCAGCAGTCTGACGTAGCGGTGCGGCAGAACGGTTCGCGCAAAAAACTCGAGCGCGTCCAGATGCTCAGCGCGCAGCTGCTCCACACGATCACGTGACATGTGCAGGTCGGCCGCGTCCATGGCCTGCAGGCTGGCCGCGTCGGTGGTGTGCTGGTTGGCTGCGTCATTGGATTTCAGGCCGTACGTAGCCAGCGCGTGGGCCACAATGTCGCTGGCCGTCTCGGACGCGCACCCGTTCACCACCGCCTCATACGTCTGGTCCAGGACCGATATGGCGGCCCCGCGCCCCGTGTCCACGCCCAGCTGGTCGCGCCGCACCTGGTCGTTGATCGCATAGACGGCGCCTAGGCGATGCTCGTGCGCCATACTGAAAGTGACATGGTTTTTTGCACAAATAACGGTCACTGGTATAATTGCGTCATTTTTCAAACGTCATGTCCAACAGCCGGCGCCCGGTCGCCGGCCTGCGCGCCATCTTTGAGCGTGCCATCGCCGGGGCGCACCACAAGAAGCCCGCCATTGCTCTGGCCAAGGTGACCGAGGCGTGGAAGGAGCTCGAGCGCGGCGCATGGACGAACAACGCGCGCGAGGCTCACATGATGCGCGGCGCGCTGCGCTCCATCCCGCCGGACCTGCTGTGCTGTGCGCTGGTTGCGTACTTTCCCGACGGGCGCATCCCGGCGTACGATACGCACGTGCGCGCCATGTGCCGCTTCACGAACCGCCGAGGCGAGCTTCGCAAGATCCGGCGCCTGCTGGATGTGTTTTACGTCTGGATCGTGTGCAGTCCGACGACGGCCACGGCCGACGGATACCATCTGCCTCGATGCCAGGTGATGGACGTGCAGCGCGGCGTTTCCGAGTGCGAGCTACCGCCCGCCGTGTCCGTCACGGCCGAGGAGTGGCGCAAGCTGCTCACGAGCCTGCTGGCGCCGCAGCTGTTGCAGTATGTCTACGCCACTGCGCAGATGCCCGAGGGCGTCCCGCACATGTGGTCCAACTTCAGCCAGGCGCACCTGGCGATGCGCGACGCGGTGGTCAATGCGCTCCACGCGATGAACTTTCCGAACGCGATGATTGCCGGGTCGGGTGTGACGTACGAGCCGTGCAACGCGACCCACGTCCACTTTGTGGAGATTTCCGTCGGCGTGACCGACGGCGAGCTCGGCAGCGAGGAAAGCAAGCTGGAGGATGGCGCGGCCGATGGCGCAGTTACAGCCGCCTCAGCCGCCGCAGCCGCCGCAGCCGCAGCGTCCGACGACGCGTCGGATGATGATGATTTGTATGGCGACGCGGCCGGCAGTGACGCGGCTGGCAGCGACACGTCCAGCATCGATAGCCTGCCGGACATTTACGCTACAGCCGCCGCACCGAGATTGCGCGAGGTGGTGCGCCAGGATCTGCCGCCCGGCACCAAGTTTCGGCTTGCCATGCGGCGTGTTCCGCTTGCGAATCTCTACACCGACGAGTCAGCGCTGCCCGAGTCTACCATTTATGCGGCACTGGCGGCCGGCCACGGTGAGGTTATTCTTGTAGTGTCGTTGGGGGATAGTGGCTCTACGTTTCTTGTCCGTGAATAGATCGCTCGTACCGCTCCAACTGGCGCATAAATCCCTCGTTTGGCTGCGCAATCGGCCGGTGGCACCGGATCGTCTGCAGCGCGCGCGCAAGCGTCATCTGCCGGTAGCGCATCAGGTATGCGCAGAGAAGCGCCACACTGCGCGACCGGCCCTGGTTGCAGTGCACAAGCACTCGGCCCTTTGCCTGGACGGCCTGATCAATAAAGCTGGCGACCCGGTCGAACGCGCTTTCAATGTCGGCCGCTGCATCGTCCTGCACGGCCACCGTCTCGTACACGAAGCGGTCCGGGTAAAAGGCGGCAGCAGTGCCAAACTGCGTCGCGCACACAATGTGCGTGTAGTTGCCCGGCGCCCACGCTTCGGCAATGTTGCCGAGCCAGACAGCGCCGGGGATAATCTCGTTCACGCGGTCGCTGTACCAGCCGAAGAGATAGTAGGTTGCGGCGGCCGCCACCGTCGCAAGAATCGAACTCTGGACTGCCGGGAACATCAATTTCCAACGGTCAAATAATAGCGTCATTTTTTCTGGCCGCCATGTGCACCGTGATGCAGCTCGAGACGTGCGACTCGTTCACCGAGTGCCACGCTCTCGTGATGGGTCTGGAATCGTACCCTGTGGCGCATGTGACCGCGTACCTGAATCGTGCGTACCGCGAGTGCTACACCGGTGTGGTGGACCCGGATCTGAACATGGGCAAGTGCATGTACGACTTTTGGTGCAAGGCCGGGCACGGCTTTATGCTCCATGTCATGGCCCGGTTCAAGACGCCGCCGGTTGCCCTCCTTCTGGAGATGCTGCACGTTTTGCCGTCTGATGACACCTGGCTCCCTGACGTGCCTGACGCAGCGTCTTTTGGCGCCGGCGCGGACCGCGGTGCCAGCTACGCGACCCGCGTGGCGTCGGGCCAGAGCATGTCTGACTGGTACTACCTGTGTCTTTCCATCTACTGCGGCACGCCGGCTGACCAGCGAAACGGACTGCTGTTTGGTGCTGTGGGGGACATGACCACTGGAACGGCCCCCGTGCCCGAGCCCAAGGCCGATGTGCTGATGAACATGCACATGCTCGATGCAGCGCGCACCTGCGTGCGTGTCTTGTCGCGCATCGGGTGGCGGCGGTACCTGGCGCCGGTCGACGCCGGCGCCACACACGATCTCAGCTGGGTCGTGCTGCTACTCAAAGTCAAGCTGCCGGACGGTGCAGCCACGGATTCTCCAGACTCGGTCCGCGGGATCCTGCAGCTGCTGGCCGACGACGCCACACCGGATTGGGTGCGCCGCGCTGCCGTGATGTGCTGGCCGACGACAGAGGCGTTTCCGGAAATGCAGTGTGACGCAGCCGTCGCGTGTCTGCTTACTCCCAACATGCCGCGCCAGTATCGCTGCGTCCATATCCTCTGCGTAACGGTGCTTGCGGCCGCATCCGCCAACATTTCGTTGCGCCCGCCCATGGCTGCGGCCCGGCTTGCCATACGGCTGCTGGAGCTGCTTGCTCCGATTCGCGAGCTCGAAACGCTCCGGGCGGCTGGAGACGAGGCTGCGCTGGACGCGTACCTGGCGACCGAACCAGAAAGCCAAGATCATGCCGAGCTGCTTGCCTGCTACAAGATGGACGTTGCCATGTGGTCCGACCTGTTGCTTGCTGGCGGGACATCCGTCGTTGTTTTTGCTGCGCAGGCGCACGGGCTTGAGGGCTCGTTCCGCTCGTTGCTTCAGCGGCGTTCCGTGCTGACCCCCGCCATGTGGAACGCGCTGCAGACGGCTTATTCGGACCGCATGCAGATTTGCCTGCGCGGGCTCGGCGACGACGAGTATGATCAGTACGGCGTTCTGCCGCCGTCCATGCCCGGCATCGAGAAGCTGCCTGTCTTTACCGACGCCATTACGGGGCAGTCGGCGGTCTACCAGGCCATTCTTCCGGACCACGACAACGCTCGCCAGCCCATCAGTCTCGAGACCATCTGCAAGCTGGCAGGTACCCGCGGCTACCCGTTCAACCCTTTTACAAACGTACGCTTTGCCTGGAGCGAAATGACAGTGAACCTTGCAAAGGACGAGCCGGTCGACATTATGAACTAGTGTACTAGATAGAACCCCACATCCCCAGTACAAACAATTCCCAGCATAAACAGTACAAACATCCCATGCCCCAGAACGTTATTCGACAGCACGTGCTATGGCACCCTTCGCAGGAACGCGTCGTATGATCTGGATCGGAGCCTTGCGCTTGCCGTGCTTGCTCTCGATGATCCTGCCGCCAGCATCCTTGCGTGGAGTCAGAGCGGCGGCGCGCGCTTCCTCACAGCGCCGGACAGCCTCGTCACACCACGAGGCTTCAGGGGAAAACACAAGCTCCTGCCGGCCCGAGGATACACTGACCAATTCCTGTCGTTCCCACACGGTGCCGTCGCGGAGAACCATTCGCACGGGGCTCCAGCTCACAAATTCAACGCTGAGCACCTCATCTGGAAGCGCGTTGACCTCGGACACTGGCCAGTGCAAAACTTCACCGGCTCGTGCCGACTCAAGACTAGAGGCCCTGCCGTTCTTCGAAACAACAATCGCCGTGCCGGCAAGCTCTTCGTACTCAATCGTCGCCAGTTTGGCCGCTGCGCACAGCAGCTTGCGCATGCTGGCATTGAATCGCTTGGAACCGGGCACTGCGGGCGTTTTGGCCGGATAGCTCGCGCGCAGGGCAATGTCGCTGCTGGAAATGCCCATGCCCTTTAGAGCCTCGCACACGTCTGGCATCGCGAGCATCCGGACGGGCAGGTAGCCAAGCACACAAGCCACGCCATGACGGTCGCGTACATAGTCCAGAAACTCGCGCACCGCAGGCATGTCAGACTTGTCCCGCAGGCACTTGGTGACATGTTCGATGCACGTCGCCTCGGCATCGGGAGCAGTCTTCGTGAGCAGCTGCACCATACTACGCAGCACGTCGAGCCGGTCGCTGTCGTCCACCAAGCCATCAACCTCCTTCAGCACGTGCGCAAGCCGTTGAAATGCAAGCGCCGCGTTCGGCAGCGTTTGCGCGACAGCTCCGCCATCGCTGCTCGCTGCAGCATCGCTGGCCCGTGTGGTCGCTGTGGACACTGTGGTCGATGCGGTCGCTGTAGTCGCCGCCACACCAGTCGCCGCCACACCAGTCGCCGCCACACCAGTCGCCGCCACACCAGTCGCCGCCTCGCCATTGGCTGTCTCGCCATTGGCCGCCTCGCCAGTGGCCGCCAGCTTCGCCGCGCACTGCACGCGCGCCCGAGTAATGGTGTGCTTGGCCACGCTGCGCATGTAGGCCTGCTGAGTCTCGCGCACGCACCCGCGCGGACCGCCATGCGCCAGAAGCGTCTCGAGCCCAAGCGACTGTGGTGGCACAGACTGTTCGGCTCGAATCTTCTCCGTGCTGCCATCGGTGCGAAGCAGCATAAAAAGCCAGTCCACCGCGTCGTGCCGTGAGTTGAACAAATCATCAATCCTTGTCGGCGACGCGGGCGACGCGGGCGACGCGGGCGACGTGGGCGAAGCGGGCGACACGGCGGTCGCCGCAGCCGTCATGGCGGCAACTGCCATCGCCACGTCGCTCTGGCGCAAAAGCCCGTTGTTCTGGTCAATGCGCTCAACCACCTCGGGCGTCAAAAACCGCAATAACGCCAGCAGGCGCTGCAGCTCTGCCAAAGACGGCTTGGCGGGCAGCATGCCCGGACTGCTTGGTGCTGGCGTCTGGAGCAGCTCCACAATGATGCGTTGCGCAGCCGGCCACACCACATCTGTGCCGACAGACCTGGCATCCAGCGCGGCAGCCTCGGCCATCGATTTGCCATTGCGGAGCATGGCGGTCGCCTGTTCAAGCGAGTATCGCGGCACCGGATCCATGCGATCTTCAATGGCGGCCAGCAGCTCCGCCATGCTGCTGTTGCGCCGCGCAGCGGTCCAGCCCGCCACGGAATACCGCAGCGCCTCAAACACCACGCAGGCCGGCAGCTGTGCCAGCGGCCCACGCGGCTGCAGCAACTCGGCTACCACGGCCCGGCCAGCCACGCCGTACGCCGTTGCCTGGCCCGCGCCGCCGATAATGGTCGATTGCGCATGAAGGTACACGTTTGCCTGCAGAATTGCAAGCGGGGTGGCCGCGGTAGCGGCAAACAGACTGACGTCGTGTGTGAGCTGCGCGGCCACATACGGGGCCAGTGCAACGGCCGCGACAAGCGCGGTCGGATCGGCCGAGGCTGCCCAAAAGCCGAGCGGCGAAGCCAGCGCATTCACCGAGCCGCCCGTGGTGACAAGACCCGTGCATGCGGCCTGCGGTAGAAACGGGCTCAGCGCTTCCAGCATGGCCTCGGCTGGCGTGCCGGACCGCGTCTTGGGGCGAAGCGGCACGGTGGGGTAGACAAACGCGCCGCCCGACAGCAGCTCGTCCCGCGACGCCTTGGTGCGCAGCGCCTCGGGCGAGACAAACGCAACCACCTCGAGCCGTGTCATGTGTGGCGCCTGTGCCGCAAGCATGCCCACGTTGCGCGCGCTCGGCCCGCTGCACACAACAAAGACCCGGTAGCAGCCGTCCGCCGGCCCGTCGGCCAGCGGCGGCGGCTCCGCTGCCACCTGCAGCAGGCGAACACGCCGTGCGTCGGCAGGCACCGGCTTGTCGAGCGTTGCAATGATCATGGTTTCGTCACTCTCGTCCCGGTGCACGTGACAGACAGGGTACCGCACGCCGTCCACAAGGACGCAAACGTGTGCCGCGTCAATGGCACCGTGCGAAAAGTCCATCCCGGTGACCACGACGTCGCAGCCGCCGCGCGCCGGACTAAACGCCGAAAACTGCCTCGTGATAAACGCAAGGATTGCAGCATGCAGTTGGCCGAGCGCCGTCGTTGTCGCCTCCTTGTTACGGTCCACGAGGGCCGCAGTGCGCGTCACGGCAGCCTCGAGCCGCCGCACACCCGATGCCGTCTTTGTGCAGTTCCACGCGCACTGCTTGCGCAGCGCCTCGAGCCCGCGAACAATGCCGTCAAACATGTGCGGCGCCACCTGCGCTCCGATCGCGTCTTGCGCGCGGTCCCTGAGCGCCGTCTCGGTCTGCTCAAGCAGCGCGCGGACCGTCGCGTGTATCGCGCTCTCGGCGTCGAGTCCGCGCAGCATGGCCTTGAGCGTCGCGATCACGGCGACGAGCGGCTTGTCGCGAATGCTGCTGAGGAGCGCGCTTGTGGCCGACACGATGCGCTCCGTCTGGTCCACGTCAATGCGTCCGGCGCACACGGCAATCTTCACCGTCGCAGAACGGCCGCCTGCTGTGATGGTTCCCGTGACAGCCACACCGGGCGAGAGCGCGGCTGGCCGGTCCAGAAAAGTGCCGTAAACCACGCCACGCTCGGCACTGTGGAACAAGCTGCACGTGTCGAACGCGTCGGCGCCGACCGTCAGTCGGATGACCTGGCTGCACGTTGTGATTGCTGCAGTGAGGTAGTCGAGCAGATCGCGGCCGCACATTGTGAGGGGCAAAAGACCCTCTGACGCCATTGGCCTGAGTTTCTCAGCAAGATGAGGCACGCGAGCCATAATCACGGGTTGAACAATGCCCCGTTCGCGCGCTGCACCCGCCTGCAGCCCCGACTGCGCCTTGTCAGCTGCGTTGCGCACCGCCTGGTTGAGCACCGCTGCTGCCGTTGTCCAGTTGCCGGCAGACTCGCCGTCCGTCAGAAACATCACCGTCCAAATGGCAGGGCTCGCCGCCGCAATTGCGGCGGCTGCTGTTGCAAGCGCAACATCATACTGAGTCCCGCCGCCACTGTGGCATGCGGCAATCAGTTGCGCACGGGGCACCTGATAGCCTGCCGACAGCTGAACAACCTGATCAAACACAGCAAACTTCACATCCTCGTCCGGAAGGCCAGCCTGCGCGGCCTCGCGAGCAATGTAAAGCATAGCCGTCGTCACAGCATCGGCCATTGTCGGAACCGACCCTGCCGGCGTAAACTCTTCCCGAGCCGCACACTCGAGAACCGACCTTCTCGCATCAGCAGGAACGAAGCTGCCCATGCTGCCGCTAGAATCGGCAATCACAAACAGTCCGCGCTTCACGCCGGTCGGCAGGTTGTCGGCGGGGGAGCGAAACACTGCGTCAAACTGCGACACGATAATGTGTGGCCCGTCAATCACCACCGGGGCTTCCTGAACTTCCGGTGCAACGGCCGGTCCGGATGCTGCTGCAGCCGCTGGTGTCGCTGGTGTTGTTAGCGCCGTCGCCTCTGCCGCGCGCGCCGCCGCCTCGGCCGCCTCGGCCGCCTCGGCTGCAACCGCAGCCAGCTCGGCAAGGTATGGCGACACCTCGCGACCCCAGCTGTCGGGCATCATCCCATTGTTCGCGCCGTCCATGTCGCTGGGATGTAACACGCGGTTAGCGGGTGCGATGTGCAGTGTGTGCGGTGTGTGTGTGTGTGTGGTGTGTGGCGTGTGTGGTAATGATGTTTTCCGGACCCAACGGACAAACCGGACACGGCGGGTAAAACCGGACACGGCGGGCAAAACCGGACACGGTGGACAGAACGGGACA
>Ga0214923_10004210_pt1 | contig 17537 bp, 17 predicted proteins | sample LL1510_MetaG_FD_177993 | JGI IMG/M metagenome (GOLD analysis project Ga0214923, IMG submission 177993) | Freshwater microbial communities from Lake Lanier, Atlanta, Georgia, United States - LL-1510 | ecosystem: Environmental > Aquatic > Freshwater > Lake | place: USA: Georgia | collected... | reverse complement strand
TTGGCGGCTTACTGGTGTTGACCGCTATGTTTATGATTGTTCTCAAGGAGCCCGTTCATGATTGATTTGCGTTCAGATACAGTGACAAAACCTTCACCCGAAATGCGTGCTGCCATGGCAGCTGCTGCAGTCGGCGATGATGTTTACGGCGATGATCCCACCGTCAATTCGCTAGAAGAGCGAGTTGCAGAACTTTTTGGCCATGAAGCAGCGCTCTTCTGTCCGACTGGATCACTTGCCAATCAATTATCAATTCGCACATTGGTAAATCCAGGAGAAGAGTTACTCACCGAAACTCGATCCCACATAGTCCGAGCTGAATTAGGCGCCGGAGCAACCTTTAGTGGAATTACAACGCGGACATGGCCAGCAGAAGATGGTCTGCTTCGCGCTGCAGATCCACTTGCAATTGCTCATGAAAACGCTGGTCCATATCTCGTCTCTACTGCGGCTATTGCTGTTGAAAACACCCACAACTTTGGCGGTGGAACAGTTCAACCAATCACAGAAATCGAAAAATTATCAAAGGAAGCGCATGCGCGAGGAATTGCACTCCATCTCGATGGCGCGCGAATTTGGAATGCGCATGTCGCATCTGGCATTGGCTTTGCAGACTACGGAAAACATTTTGACACCATTAGCGTCTGCCTCTCCAAGGGGTTGGGTGCACCGATTGGATCTCTGATGATCTCTACACGCGCGCGAATCGCAACCGCCCGTATTTGGCGCAAGCGATATGGAGCTGGGATGCGTCAAGTGGGAATCATTGCTGCAGCGGGACATTACGCGCTCGATCACAATATCAAGCGACTTGCCGACGACCACTCCCGGGCGCACAAGATTGCCATCGCTCTCGCAGCTATTGATTCCTCGCTCGTGGATCCCAAGAAAGTTTCCACAAATATTGTCGGATTAGATTTATCGCATATTGGAATAACAGCCACTGAACTGAGTGATCGTTGTAAAAATTCTGGTGTATTGATCAGCGCGCTCGGAAAACATTATGCGCGCCTAGTAACACATCTTGATTTTGACGATGCGCAATGCGATGAAGCTATTTCGATATTACAGCGCGCCTTCGTGGCGAAGTAACCATTCTTTCTTTGAAAGCCCGTAGGCATAATTTCCTAGTGATCCGCCTGTCTTGACGATTCGGTGGCATGGAACTATCAGAACTATTGCATTTTTGGCGCATGCACTTCCTGCAGCACGCACCGCAGCAGGACTACCCGCTTTTTGAGCTAACTCTGCGTACGAAATTACTTTTCCAGGAGCTACTCGCTTCATTGCCTTCCATGCTGCTTGAGAAAAATTTCCACCTGGCTGACGAACTTGAATGGAATTGAGGGCACGCACATCTCCATCAAAGTAGTCGGCGATTACAGTATTGATTACTGGAATTTTTGAAACTGACTTAATCTCTTTTGCAGCATCTTCCTCACTTAAACTTTCGCGTAGTGATTTGAGAGTAGATAAATTGGCAGCCAGAACGATGTCGCGCTCTGCAATTACATGGAGTTTTCCAACTGGAGTGGAAATTGAAGTCAAAAGCAGAGTCATGCTAAAAATTAGCGATCGCGCAACATTTCAGCAACCAAGAAAGACAGTTCAAGCGATTGCGAATGATTGAGGCGTGGATCGCAGGCAGTTTCGTAACGAGATTCAAGATCCTTTTCAGAAACTTGGTTTCCACCACCTAGACACTCGGTGACATCATCGCCGGTAAGCTCAATATGAATTCCACCGGGATGGGTTCCGAGTTTCTTATGCACTTCAAAGAATCCACGAACTTCATCAAGAACATCTTCAAATTGACGAGTCTTATAGCCATTCTTAGTTTCGAAGGTATTTCCGTGCATAGGATCGCATACCCACAAAACCTGTGCTCCGCTCTTTGTTACACCTTCAACGAGAGCAGGGAGGACTTCGCGAATCTTTCCAGCGCCCATCCGCGTAATAAAGGTAAGTCGACCTGGTTCACGATCGGGGTTCAAAGTATTTACGAGAGCTAATGCCTCTTCAACCGTTGTTTTAGGTCCAAGCTTCACTCCTATTGGATTTCGCACCTTTGATGCGAAGTCGACGTGCGCGCCATCGAGTTGCCTGGTGCGCTCTCCAATCCAAATAAAGTGGCCCGAAACATCGTAAGGAAGTTGGGTGCGTGAATCAATACGTGTGAGCGCTTTCTCGTATTCAATAATGAGCGCTTCGTGGCTGGCAAAGAAATCAACCGCTTTAAATTGTTCCGGGTCGACTCCAGCAGATTCCATAAATGCTAAAGCGCGACCAATCTCATTCGCCATCTGCTCATATTTCTCACCAAATTGGGAATCTCGTATAAATCCCTTGTTCCATTCGTGGACCCGTCGCAAATCTGCAAAACCACCTTGCGTAAATGCACGGACTAAGTTGAGCGTTGCTGCAGATGTGTTGTAAACACGTACCAATCTATTGGGGTCAGGAGTGCGTGCGCTCTCAGTGAATTCAATGTCATTGACTGCATCGCCGCGATAAGCCGGTAATGTGACATCTCCGCGAGTCTCTGTGTCATTTGAACGTGGCTTGGCAAATTGACCCGCCATACGTCCAACTTTTATTACGGGCAAACTCGAGTAGTACTGCAAAACAGCAGCCATTTGCAAAATTGTCTTAATCCGATTGCGAATGGAATCTGCTGTTGCCGATGCGAAAGTTTCAGCACAGTCTCCACCTTGCAACCAGAATGCGCGACTTGCTGCTGCCTCTGCAATTCTCGACTTGAGATCATCACACTCTCCTGCAAAGACAAGAGGTGGCAGAGCTTTAAGTTCGGCAACCGCCTTTGCTAATGGAGCACCATCTTTTCCACCTGGCCATTGAGGTTGTTGCGCAGCGACTAGCCCTTCATTAAAAAGGGAAGCAAGCGAAGGTGCCGATGAATTCATGGTCATAAGAGTAGAGAGTTCGCTATTAATCTCGCGATGAGATTAACCAAAGAACGAGGTGATCTCCTCGTAGCGCTCAACTGGCACGGTCTTTAAGACATCTGTCGCGGATGCCAAAGGCACACGGGCGATGGTGGTGCCATGCAGCGCCATCATCTTTCCGAAATCGCCTTCGTGAACCGCTGTGATTGCTTCAAGTCCAAAGCGTGAGCTAAGAACACGGTCGAAAGCAGATGGTGAACCACCGCGTTGAATATGACCGAGAACGGTGCAACGAGTTTGATAACCAGTCTTTGTTTCGATCTCTTTTGCTAACCAATCGCCAATTCCAGAGAGTTGTACGTGTCCAAAGGCATCGAGTGGCTGATCTTTGGTGACCATATCGCCATCTTGAGGAATAGCACCTTCTGCTATGACAATAATTGGTGCAGTACCAGTTTTAAAGCGTGACTTTACATAGTCACAAACTTTTTCAACAGAAAATTTTACTTCTGGAATTAAAATACAAGCAGCATCACCAGCAAGACCAGAGTGAAGAGCAATCCATCCAGCGTGACGCCCCATTACTTCGACAATGAGAGGACGGTGGTGAGATTCTGCAGTTGTGTGGAGGCGATCAATTGCTTCTATTGCAATATTTACAGCTGTATCAAATCCAAATGTGAAATCTGTGTTATTAAGGTCGTTATCGATTGTCTTTGGGACGCCTACAACTTTGACGCCAAGAGCATCTAATTTGGTTGCAACACCGAGGGTATCTTCGCCACCAATTGCAACAAGGACATCAATTCCCTGATCTGCGAGATTCTGCTTAATACGCTCTACGCCATTTTCAATCTTAAATGGGTTGGTGCGAGAAGAACCGAGAATGGTTCCGCCTTTGGCCAGAATTGGTTTCACTGTTGCCAAATCAAGCGGCATGGTGAGCGCCTCAAGCGGGCCCTTCCAACCATCACGGAAACCTACAAATTCATATCCGTATTCTTTGATTCCTTTTGTGACCACGCCACGAATGACTCCATTAAGTCCAGGGCAATCTCCGCCCCCAGTAAGAATTCCAATACGCATTACACCGCTCCAAAATAAAGAGAAATCAGGCAGATAAGCCCTGCTGTGGTCAACATTGACGAGCACAGTCTAGCCTTTGCGCATGGCTGCATCTGACATCCCGCTAGTTGCGGGCGTAGATTCATCAACGCAATCCGTAAAAGTTGTGATTCGTCGCGCAGATACTGGTGAGTTAATTCGCCAAGGGCGCGCACCACATCCTGACGGCACCGAGGTAGATCCAGTTCATTGGATATCCGCACTTGATTCTGCAATCGCTGCAGCAGGCGGATTAGCCGATGTTGCCGCCATCGCAATTGGTGGGCAGCAACACGGAATGGTGGCACTAGATAAGAACGGTGACGTAATTCGTCCCGCACTTCTCTGGAACGACACTCGCTCTGCGGAAAGCGCTACTGCTCTTAATCAAGAACTCGGAGGAGATGCAGCAACCGCACAACAAGTTGGATCGGTGCTTGTTGCTTCTTTTACTGCAACAAAATTGCGGTGGTTAGCAGATCACGAAAAAGCAAACGCCGAAAAGGTTACAGCAGTTGCCCTGCCTCACGATTATCTTTCCTGGAAATTGCAAGGCAGTTCAGATTTCTCTCAACTATTCACTGATAGATCTGATGCTTCTGGAACTGGCTATTTTGATCCGGTTGCTTCGCAGTATCGAAATGATATTTTGGCGAAAGCACTGCGTACTGATCGAACGATTTCAACTCCAACAATTATCGCTCCTAATAAATTTGGCGGAAGCACTAAGGCTGGTATTCCGATTGCAGCTGGGGCTGGCGATAATGCGGCAGCTGCTCTCGGAGTTCAGGCAGAGCCTGGAGATGTAGTTGTCTCGCTTGGGACAAGTGGTACTGCATTTGCAGTATCTGATTCACCAACCCATGATTCAAGTGGCGCCGTTGCAGGCTTTGCTGATGCAACGGGAAGATTTCTTCCACTTGTGTGCACACTTAATGCAGCCCGTATTCTCGATGCTGCGACCAGAATTCTTGGCAAAACTCATGATGAAGTTGGCGCGTTGGCGCTGCAAGCAAATCCTGGAGCGCATGGCTTAACTCTGCTTCCATATTTTGAAGGAGAACGAACTCCTAATCGTCCTCAAGCAACCGGAGTTTTCGCCGGCATGAATCTTAAAAATTCGAATCCTGAAGATATTGCGCGTGCCATGATTGAAGGGATGCTCTGTGGTTTAGTTGATGCAGTAGATGCGCTTGTTTCACTTGGAGTAAATGTGAAGCGAGTTCTACTCATTGGTGGTGCAGCAAAAAATCCTGCAATTGCACACATTGCATCTTCTCTCTTTGGACGAGAAGTATTGGTGCCACAACCTGGTGAATATGTTGCAGACGGCGCAGCACGACAAGCTGCGTGGGCGTTATCAGGTAACTCAACTCCTCCCCGATGGAATTTAGGAGAAGTAACTTCAACAATCGCTCCCGCTACTCCAGACGTTGTTGCTCACTACCGAGTACTGCGAGATCGCACTCAAACATGGTGAAAAACCAGCAGACAATTCTGCTGCTCAACGATCACCTGCATCGTGGCTATGGAGCGCTCAAAGGAGCTACACCACAAACGCACGCGATTCTCTTTATTGAAAGTGAACGCATGTTGACCACTCGTAAGTGGCATCTACAAAGACTTTTCTTCTTGATGTCCGCTCGGGATCACTTCCTTGCTGATTTAAAGAAAGAAGGTTTCACCGTTACCTTTATGCAGAGCGCGGAAACTGCAACCGGCATAAAAGAGTACCGTTCAAAAAATCCGAAAGTAGAGATTGTTGCAACTGAACCATCTTCACATCAACAACTGCAGCAGTTTAAAGAGTTGGGAATATCACTGATACCCAATGACTTTTTCTTGACGAGTAGACCTCGCTTTGCAGAATGGGCGAGTTCTCAGAAAAGTCTGGTGATGGAAAATTTTTATCGAGCCCAACGCGTGCGTCTAAATGTATTGATGGAGGGCGCAGACCCTATTGGTGGCCGTTGGAATTATGATGCAGACAATAGATTGCCTCCGCCGAAAGGTCCTCATAAATGGCCGGCATATTGCATTCATGAACGAGATGAGATTGATGCTGCAGTTTTAGCGAACATCAAAAAACGCAAACTTCCTGTCTTCGGAGATGATCCCGATACCACGTGGGGAACCACTCGAGCAGCTGCGCTTAAGCAACTCGACCATTTTCTCAAGACCGCTTTTGATGAATTCGGTGCATATGAAGATGCGATGACGACTGAGAGTTGGGCCGTCAATCACTCTCTCTTAAGCCCCTATCTCAATGTGGGATTACTGCATCCTAGTGAAGTACTTACGCAAGCACTTGCCACATTTAAGAAAGGGAAAATTCCTTTGGCAGGCGCTGAAGGATTTGTTCGCCAGATCATTGGGTGGCGCGAATACATTAATGGTTTGTATTGGTTCTTTGGCGATCTTTATCGTGCCGAAAATGCGCTTGCAGCACATCAACCATTACTTCCTCTTTTTGAAGACTCCTCCAAAACTAAAATGAATTGCCTAGCAACAAATGTGCGCGATATAGAATCGCGTGCCTGGGTGCATCACATTCCACGATTGATGGTGTTAAGCAATTTGGCACTGATTACTGGAACTTCTCCTCAAGAATTTCTAGATTGGATGCGCCGGGCTTTTATTGATGCTGCAGATTGGGTCATGGTTCCCAATGTCATCGGCATGAGCCTTCATGCAGACGGTGGCAAATTAGCTACTAAACCTTATGCCGCAGGTGGCGCATATATCTCCAAGATGAGTAATTACTGCAAAACATGTCTATATGATCCGAAGAAGAGAGTAGGCGATGACGCTTGCCCGTTTACCACTCTCTATTGGGATTTCTTAGCGCGCAATCGAGAGCGTTTTGCAAAAAATCATCGAATGGCCCAACAACTTGCTGGAATCAATAGATTAAGTGACCTTCCGCAGTTACAAGAGCGAGCAGTAGAAGTTTTAGAACTTCTTTCTCTCGGGGAAATTTGATTTACTTTTCGCTATGACGCTTGCTCCTGAAATCAAGGCTTTTCTTGAAGCTAGCGCTGCCGCTGGTTTGCCACAGGTGTGGGAGGCGCCAGTTGAAGTGCTGCGCAGAAATACCCAAGGACGAGTTGCACTTGCTGGAAAAATTGAACCGCTTGCAACTATCGAGAATCGTTTTATTCCTGGTCCCACGTGCGATTTACCCATTCGCATATACAGGCCAGCAACGAACAGTCAGCGCACCATCGTGTATTTCCACGGCGGTGGTTGGGTGCTTAACTTTCTTGATATCTATGATGCTTCTTTATCGCGTCTTGCAAACCAAAGTAACGCAACTATCGTCAGCGTTAATTATCAAAAAGCTCCAGAACATCCTTACCCCACCCCTTTTGATGATTGTTATTCGACTCTTGAATGGGTAATTTCTCACAAAAATGATTTAGCGCTGCCAAGTGCGATTGGAGTTGCAGGAGATAGCGCAGGCGCAAATTTAGCGGCAGCTGTTGCTCTGAAAGCTCGCGACCACCAGATTGAACTAGCTTTTCAATTCCTGATCTATCCATGCTTAGATCGAAATTTCTCCACAGAGTCTTATCGCGCGAATGCCACTGGTTATGGTTTATCTACCCAAGCGATGCAATGGTTTTGGGAGCAATACTTGCAGGGAAATGCGCATGATGATGATCCCTACGCAGCGCCGCAACGCGCTCAATCATTTGCCGGACTTGCACCAGCAATCATTATCACAGCCCAATACGATCCACTTTTATCTGATGGTGAAAATTATTTAGCTGCCCTAAAAGATGCAGGAGTCTCGGCTACTTACCAAAAATTTGACGGAATGATTCACGGATTCTTTACAAATTTAGCTGTGACACCCACTGCAACGACAGCCATTGATTGGTCTGCGCAGGAAATAATCAAACTTACGCAGTAACTATTGCGCCCTTACCGACAACAACTATTCCGCTCTCTGTCACTGTAAATCGCGCTCGATCTCGCTCAAGATCTACTCCAATTTGAGCTCCAGCTTCGACAACAACGTTCTTATCAAGAATTGCCTTACGAACAACGGCGCGGTCACCAATTTTTACTCCGGGCATCAGCACTGCTCCATCAACAAAAGCGCCGGTACCCACATGTACATCAAAGGAGGTCACCGTGTGATTGACATGGCCACCAGCAATGATTGAACCTGCCCCAACAATCGAATCTTGCGCAATACCGTTTGCGCTGAATTTGGCTGGTGGAAGCGATGGTGGATTGGTAAGAAGCGGCCATTCACGGTTATACAAATTAAAAATCGGATGGATGGACACTAAATCCATATGCGCGTCGTAATAAGCATCAATCGAACCTACATCGCGCCAATAACCCTTATCGCGATCCGTTTCTCCGGGAACCACGTTATTTGCAAAGTCATACACTTTTGCAACTCCCGCTTTTGTGAGCATTGGAATGATATTGGTGCCAATGTCATGACGTGATTCCACATCTTCTGAATCCAGAATGAGCGCTTCTTCCATGACATCACGCTTGAAGATGTAATTTCCCATCGAAACCAGGCAGAGATCTGGGTGACCTGGCATTGCTGGCGGATTAGCCGGCTTTTCGTGAAAAGCTTTTATTGAAATTCCATCTTCAGCTAACTCGATTACTCCAAAATCATGCGCTTCAGAGCGCGGCATGCGGATAGCTGCAATTGTTATTCCTGCACCAGTTTCGCGATGTTGCTCAAACATCTGACTTGGATCCATCCGATAGACGTGGTCTGCACCAAAAACCAAGACGTGATTAGGGTTTTCATCTTGAATGAGGTTGAAATTCTGCAAAATCGCATCTGCAGAACCGGTATACCACCGTGGACCAAGTCGCTGCTGAGCGGGTACTGGAGTGATGTAGTTTGAAGTTAAGGTCGACATGCGCCATGTAGTTGTAATGTGGCGGTCTAGTGAGTGAGATTTATATTGGGTAAGCACTGCAATTTTTAACATTCGAGCATTTACCAAATTTGAGAGTACAAAATCGATCAATCGATAGGAGCCACCAAATGGCACTGCTGGCTTGGCGCGATCTGCAGTGAGTGGCATCAATCGCTTACCTTCGCCGCCCGCAAGAACAATTCCGAGAGGAGATTCAAAGCGTGCCATGCATGAAGGTTATCGGGGAAATTTCAAAGTATCTATAGCAACAGATACGCTTGGAGTGTGAGCGCACTCAATATTGGAATTGTGACGAAAGAGTGGCCTCCTGCAGTTTATGGTGGTGCAGGCGTACACGTTGTTCAACTCACGCAAGCGCTTCGAAAGATCCCTGACATCAACGTGGCTGTCCATTGCTTTGGCGGCAAGCGAAATGATGGCGCCTTTGGCTATGACACCCCTAGCGAATTTAAAGATGCAAATCCTGCGCTACAAGCTATCGCTACTGATTTAGCGATTGCTGAACAACTTCACGGTGTTGATGTGGTGCACACTCACACCTGGTATGCCAATATGGCAGGACATACCGCGTCATTGCTCTACGGAACGCCCCATATTGTGAGTGCACATTCACTCGAGCCACTTCGCCCTTGGAAGGCAGAGCAACTTGGTGGTGGTTATCAAATTTCCTCTTGGGCAGAAAAAACTGCTTACGAGGCAGCAGCTGCAGTGATTGCAGTCAGTGATGGGATGCGAGCAGATGTCTTGCGCGCATACCCTGATGTTGATCCGGCCAAAGTTGTCACAATTAGAAATGGTGTGGACACCTCGAAATTTGCGCCAAACCCAAATCCATCCGTACTTGATGAATTTCGAATTACTGGCAGATATGCCCTCTTCGTCGGTCGTATCACGCGCCAGAAAGGGCTAGCGCATCTACTTCGTGCCTGGAAGAACGTTCCATCTGAATATGGTTTAGTTCTTGCGGCTGGAAGTCCAGATGAACCCGGTGTTGGAAATGAAGTTGCAGAACTCATTGCACAGTTACAAAGTGAGCGAAAAAATATCTGGTGGATCAAAGATATGTTGCCGCACGATAAGTTAACGGCAGTCCTTACTCAAGCAGACTTATTCCTATGTCCTTCCATTTACGAACCACTTGGCATCGTGAATTTGGAGGCGATGGGATGCGAAACTGCGGTGCTTGCATCGCGCGTGGGTGGAATTCCAGAAGTGGTCTCTGATGGTGAAACCGGAATTTTGGTCGAGTACTCAGGTGATGCATCACAGTTTGAATCTGTTCTTTCTGCAAAAATCAGCGAACTGATGGCAGATCCAGAACGACTCGTTCAATACGGAAAAGCTGGACGCCAACGAGCAGCAGAACACTTTGGATGGGATGCAATTGCTCAACAGACTATTGACTTGTATCGGAGCGTTATTCGCTAAATGTCGCGCCGCGGTTGGTTTCTCTTTATCTTGGTGGGTTTTCTTTGGGGTATCCCCTACCTATTTATCAAAGTTGCAGTTGATCCCGAAAATGGATTTTCTCCTGCGATAGTAGTGTGTCTTCGTACCGCCATCGGTGCCGCAATTTTGATTCCATTTGCCATTAAGCAGAAACAATTGATTCCTGCAATCCGTGGAATTAAATATGTGTCTCTCTATGCGCTCCTGGAAATGATAGGTCCCTGGATTCTGATCGGAACAGCAGAACAGAAAATATCTTCAGGGCTAGCTGGTTTATTAGTTGCATCAGTTCCAATCTGGGCCACCATCTTTGCTTCCATGCGTGGTGATAAATCTGTCTGGCATCACACCCGCCTCATTGGAATCATCGTTGGATTTATCGGTCTTATTGCAGTGGTCGGCATTGAGAGCATCACTGGAAGTGCAGATCCTTTATCCATTGGCATGGTGCTCGTTGCGGCAATCGGTTACTCGTATGCAGTAATGATGGTGCAAACGGCTCTTCCAGAAGTTTCGGGGATTGCCATTAATGCTGTTGCTATGGCGCTCACTGCAATTTTCTATCTCCCATGGACATTAATTCAATGGCCAGAACATCACATATCGATGAGCGCAATCAATGCTGTGATTGGACTGGGAGTTCTATCAACGGGGGCTGCATTCGTTGCATTTTTTGCGCTGACTGCAATTATCGGTGTAGCACGCGGCTCACTTGTAACATATCTCAATACTGCATTTGCAGTAGTTCTAGGCGTAATAATTCTGAGCGAACCACTTACCTTTGGAATAATTATTGGATTGCCACTTGTTTTAATTGGCTCCTACCTTGCGAGTCGTAAACCTGCATCCACACAGACTTGAGATACTTGGCAGATGTTTGAAGCGCTCTTTCTCGGTGTAATCCAAGGGCTCACCGAATTTCTCCCAATCTCTTCAAGCGCACATATTCGAATTGCTGGTGAATTTTTACCGAATGCCAGCGATCCTGGGGCAGCATTTACTGCAATCACCCAAATCGGAACTGAGTTAGCGGTGTTGCTCTATTTCCGCAGAGATATCGCAGCCATTCTCAAAGCTTGGTTCACACGTGATGGATCCGCAGAAGCGAAACTAGGAACACTCATTATTATCGGGTCGCTCCCAATCGTGGCGCTTGGTTATCTTGGTCAAGATTACATTCGCGATACTTTTAGATCGCTCTGGCTTGTTGCAATCATGCTGATTGTTTTTGGACTCATCCTCGGAATCGCAGATCGTTTTGGACGCAGCCAAAAAGTTTTAACTAACCTCAACGCGCGCGATGGAATTGCTTATGGATTAGCGCAATCATTGGCACTCATCCCTGGAGTTTCTCGCTCGGGTGCAACAATCGCACTGGGTCGAGTTCTTGGATATCAACGTGAAGCTGCGCTGCGCTACTCGTTTTTACTTGCTCTTCCCGCAGTATTCGGAAGTGGGCTCTACGAACTCAAGAGTGCAATTGGTGATTCTTCGGTATCCCCTTTTTCCATGCCAGAGATATTTGTGGCAACCCTGACTGCATTTCTAGTGGGTTATGCAGTTATCGCTTGGTTGATGAAATTTATTACCACTAAAAGTTTTACGCCTTTTGTGATCTATCGGGTTGCATTAGGAAGTGCCTTACTTGTGGCGCTTGCTACCGGTTTGATTAGCGCTCAGTAAAACCTAATTTTTCAAGAAGCTTTGGATCACGTTGCCATTCCTTCGAAACCTTGACATGTAACCCAAGGAATACCCGTGCGCTTAACTCACGTTCGATATCAGCGCGCGCACGAACTCCGATCTCTTTCAGTCGCTCTCCTTTATGGCCCAGAATGATGCCCGTCTGGGAATCTCGCTCAACATGAATAGTTGCGTGAATATCGAAGAAAGGTCGACTGCCTTTCTCTTCACGCTCGCTCATCTCGTCAATGGTCACCATGATGGAATGTGGAAGTTCTTCTCGCGCATCTTTCATGGCAGATTCTCGAATGAGTTCGCAAATCAACTGTTCGATATTTTGATCACTCTTCATATCTGTGGGATAGAAAGCAGGTCCAACTGGCAAATTCTTGCCAATTAATTCTGCAAGTAAATCAATCTGCCGATGAGTCGTTGCAGAGAGCGGGATAATTTCATCCCACGAGAAGCCCTGCGCCAAATCATTGATTGAGAGTAAACGCTCAGCCAACTTCTCTTTTGAGACGGTATCAGTCTTTGTCACCAATGCGAATTTCTTTGCCTTTGCGGACTTGGCTAATTCAGCAGCAATAAAGGTATCTCCTGCGCCCGATTTTTCATCAGCGGGCAAACACATCATGACAATATCAACACCATCTAAATTTTCGGCAACGACAGCGTTGAGTCTCTGGCCAAGAAGCGTCTTTGGTTTATGCAATCCGGGTGTATCAACCAATACTGCTTGAAAATGAGGTTGATTCACGATTCCTCGAATTGCATGGCGCGTGGTATTGGGATGTGAAGATGTGATGGCAATCTTGCTACCAACCAAAGCATTAATAAGGGTTGATTTTCCGGTATTGGGACGCCCGACTATCGCAACGAAGCCAGATCGGAAATCACTCACATAGGTATTGTCTCATTGATTACTGAAAGTATTTCATATGCATCTGCTACAGATGTCACTAATTCAGCAGATCTTTCACCAATGAGGCGATGACAACCTTCAGAGGAAGGTGAATTGATGGGACCAGGTATTGCCATCACTGGCTTCATTAATTCAGCAGCATCTCGCGCTGTCCGAAGCGATCCGCTTCTAAATGCAGCTTCAACAACCAATGTGCTTTTTGAAAGTGCCGCAATTAATCGATTTCGTGTGAGAAAACGATGCGGCAGCGCCGGAACTCCCATCGAAACTTCACTCACAATCGCACCGTTTTCAACAATCTCAGAGAATAACTTTGCGTTTCCACTGGGATATGGAGAATCTATTCCTGATGCGATAACTGCAATGGTGCACCCTTCGGCAACCAGCGCACCACGATGAGCTGCCGCATCGATTCCATATGCTCCCCCGCTCACGATTGCCCATTCACGATCAACGAAGCCGGCAGCAAAGTCACCTGCAATGCGGATTCCATATGGTGTCGGATTACGAGTACCCACTATGGCAAGGGATGAATTGTTAAGAGCTTCAAGATTTCCTTTGACAATTAAAGCAAGTGGCGGGTTTTCGAGAAGATCCACTGTTATCGGCCACGCTGCATCTGCGGGAGTAATGCAATGAGCTCCGTAATGCGCAAGTTCTACTTCGAATTTATCAAGATTGAAATTTTCTAGTTGCTTTATTGCTTGAGCAGATTTAACCGGGTCATAGCGCCGCTCGAGCAAACCAGCAAACACGTCCTCTATGCCAAAGCGAGAAATTTCTCGAGCCCAAAATTGCGAACCCGGTTCAATCGCGTGAAAGAGTGCAATCCGACTAGATCGAGCACTCATAGCTCTGCCCCTTCTCGGAGTGCATATGCCGACTGCACTTCTTGCAAGGAAGGTTTGGGTCTGCCTGCCAGATCGGCAAGAGTCCAAGAAATTCGAATTACTTTGTGTAAGCCGCGTGCAGTAATACGTTCGCGATCCAACTCATCGTGGAGAAAGTTAAGCGCTGCACGTTCTGGAGCAAAAACTGTTCGTAATTCGCGAGCAGGAATTTGTGAATTCAATATCCATGAATAACCAGCAAATCTGGCGGCTGCTGCAGCGCGTGCTGCAATGACTCGAGCCCTAATGGCAGAACTTGTTTCACCAAGTTCTGTTTCTGCCATTTCGACGCGACTGACTGGCTCAACAGCGACTCGCATATCGATGAGATCCATGAGAGGTCCTGAGAGTTTTCCTAGATATCGTCGCACCTGCTGAGAAGTACACGTACAACCACGTCCTTTACCGATGAACTTTCCACATGGGCAGGGATTTGCAGCAAGCACCAATAAGAAGCGTGCCGGAAAAGTTATATTTCCAACGCTACGTGTAATTGTTATCTTTCCAGTTTCGAGTGGTTGACGGAGCGAATCCAAAACACCAACTGCGCATTCGGGAGCTTCATCGATAAAGAGAACTCCGTGATGGGCCAAGCTGCACGCACCTGGTTTAATGATGTGAGAGCCTCCACCCACTATTGCAACACGCGATGCAGTGTGGTGTGGAGAGACAATCGGAGCCAAACGCGACATGGGTGAACGAGCACTTAAACCACCTGTGATCGAGTGAACTGCCGTAACTTCTAGCGCTTCTTCAGTATTGAGTGCGGGCAAGATTGTTGGAATTCGAGAAGCAATCATGGTTTTTCCGGCACCTGGAGGTCCGATAAGGAGAAGATGATGTCCACCCGATGCAGCAATTTCTGCAGCGCGTCGTGCTTTTGCTTGTCCTGCTACATCTGCAAAATCCAGATTTTCATCATCGCAAGGTATTTCTAAATCTAATTCTTCAACGTGGGGCACAATTCCATTTCTGGCCCACACAGTAACTTCTGCAAGTGAGCGTACTTCAATGATTTTCATATCAGGCAGCAGCAAAGCTTCGGCGCGATTGGCGAATGGAATAACAGCGCGCCTGATGCCACGTTGAAATGCTTCAATCAATGCAGGAAGCACACCTTGAATAGGTCGTACTTTTCCATCTAGCGCCAATTCGCCCAGCACAATCGTGTGCAGAAATGGTTCTTGCGGGATCGATTGTTGTGCAATTAAAAGCGCTAGCGCAATAGACAAATCAAAACCAGAACCACTTTTAGGAAGCCATGCAGGTGATAGCGAAACTGTTACCTTTTTATTAGGCCAAGGTTCTTGGCAATTGATTAAGGCAGCCCGAACTCGATCACGTGATTCTGAAAGCGCTGCATCGGGAAGACCAAGTAGTGAAAAACTGGGTATTCCGTCTGCAATGTCTACTTCAACTTCGACCAAGCTTCCGGCTAAACCTTGCAAAGCCACTGAATGTGTACATCCGATGCTCATAAAATGGCTGCTCTATATTCGATTGAATGCGATCCATCTTGTGCAATAAGTACCGCCGCCACATCGATGGTGAATTCGCAGCCGAGGCACCCATGCGTAGCGAGCCAGGCCAGTGCCAACCTCTGCATACGAAGCGCCTTAATGTGATTGATCGCTTCAAAGGGATGGCCAAAAGCCAAAGAACTTCTAGTCTTCACTTCTACACAATGAAAGATTCCGTCTTTTCCGAGTGAAACAATATCTATTTCACCTTCGCGAATTCTCCAATTACGTTCGAGTATTTCATCTCCGCGAGCAATCAAGAAGGTGGAAATTACCTCTTCTCCGAATGCGCCTAAACGTTGTTTTTTATTGATACCTGCCACCATGGCGGCAGATTAAGTGCGTTAACGAGTGCTCAAGAGAGTAGAAAAAGTTAGATGTGTATAACTAATGCAGGAGCGCTGCGATATTGGAAAAAGAAGTTCGATGTTCTACACATGGTCCATGCACTTCAAGCGCCTTGGTATGTGCCGCCGTGATATAGCCCTTATGGCTTGCAAATCCATATTGTGGGTATTTTTTATCTAACTCAATCATGACGCGGTCTCGCGTTACCTTTGCGATGATGGAAGCTGCGCTTATTGCCGTCACCACTTGATCGCCTTTCCAAACAGCTAAGTTGGCAATTCCAAGTCCTTCAATGGCATATCCATCGGTCAGCACATATGCAGGCTTTACAGAAAGTCCCTGCACTACTCGGCGCATTCCTTCTAAATTTGCAGCATGTACTCCACGCTGATCAATTTCCGATACGGGAATAACAACTACTGAAACGCTCTCAGCAACTTCATAAATCAGATCAAAGAGAGCATCGCGCTCTTTCTCAGGTACTTCCTTGGAATCTCGTACCTGTGCAAGTTCTGGGATGAATGGATCTTTCAAAACTACTGCCGCGACAACAAGTGGGCCGGCGCATGGACCCCTTCCAGCTTCATCAACACCTGCAATAGGGGTAATGCCAGCGTTCTGAAGAAGTTCTTCAATCGCTTTCATGGTGCGCTGAATATTACTTAATTGGATTGTGAGATTCGATGATTCCGAAATTCTTAACCGGCCAAATTACTGCAAAGGCGCGACCAGTAATTTTTGATACTGGAACAAAACCGTTGTTGACATCATCTTGGTGATAGCGCGAATCCGCGGAAGCTCCACGATGGTCACCCATGACCCAGACTTTTCCAGCTGGCACAGTGACATTGAAATCCATCTCGCTTGGCTTATTGCCAGCGAATATGTAGGGCTCAGATGTAGTTTTACCGTTGATGGTAATTACGCCATCTTTTGCAACGATGTTATCTCCTGCAACTCCGATAACTCGTTTTACCAAATATTGCTTAGCTGGATTGGGAAGAATTCCAACGAGTACAAATCCTTCTTTTACCTTTTCAATAATGGAATTCTGACTCTCTGCATAGGGCTCAGGTAACCAATTTGCGGGATCTCGAAAGACCACAACATCGCCGCGGTGGATTGATTGCGAGAGAAAAGGAACTTTATTGACAGCTACGCGATCATTGATTTGAAGGGTGTTCTCCATCGAACCCGATGGAATATAGAAAAATTGGACAAGAAACGTCTTGATAACAAGGGAAACGGCGAGCGCAACGATTACAAGAATCGGGAACTCACGAAGGACCGAGCCCTTACGTGCCATTATGCGGGAAAGTTACTTAGCTTCTTCTTGAACTTCGGCTTCTGCTTCAGCAGGAGTTTCAACCACAGCTTCGGCTACTGCTACATCTTCTGTAGTCGTAACTTCAGCTAGAACCTCTGCCACAACTTCGACCGCAGCTGGTTCAGCCACAGTTGGTTCAGCGACAGGAGTTGAGAGGATTCCGTCACCATAACCTTCAACGCCATCACGCTTTTCACGAATCTTGGCAGCCTTGCCACGAAGGTCGCGGAGGAAGTACAGCTTGGCGCGACGAACTTCGCCCTTCTTTACCAATTCAATCTTTTCAATAACAGGTGTGTGTACAGGGAAGGTACGTTCGACGCCAACACCGTATGACACCTTGCGGATTGTGAATGTTTCGCGCACGCCATCACCTTGGCGAGCGATAACGATTCCTTGGAAAACCTGAAGACGAGACTTGTTACCTTCGATAACGCGAACATGAATCTTCAACTCATCTCCA
>Ga0214923_10004209_pt1 | contig 17545 bp, 20 predicted proteins | sample LL1510_MetaG_FD_177993 | JGI IMG/M metagenome (GOLD analysis project Ga0214923, IMG submission 177993) | Freshwater microbial communities from Lake Lanier, Atlanta, Georgia, United States - LL-1510 | ecosystem: Environmental > Aquatic > Freshwater > Lake | place: USA: Georgia | collected... | reverse complement strand
CTGGCGTAAATACCGGTGAGGATAACGGTGAAAATACAGGAGAGGATAACGGCGAGGAGGATAACGGTGAGGATAACGGCGAGGAGGATAACGGTGAGGATAACGGCGAGGAGGATAACGGTGAGGATAACGGCGAGGAGGATAACGGCGAGGAGGATAACGGCGAGGAGGATAACGGAGAGGAGGATAACGGCGAGGAGGATAACGGTGAAGAAGATGACGGTGAAGATGAAGATAATAATTGCAAAACCAATATATGGCGCGATGCTGCACAGAATTTTAGAAAAACGTTATACTGTTATTTCTTCGACCCTCATGATTCTATATGCACAGATGAAATAGATGATATTAATAAAGCAGCTGAATTATATGTCGATGCAGTAAAAGCTGATACACTACATTCAGATGTAAATAATCGGTTATACAAATAAAAAATTATATACATAAATGTATAAATGAGTAGCTATTTAGATGAAAAAGATTTATTTATGACGCCAAAAGTTACGCAACATGGTAATCATATGGTAATGACAAATGTCCAAAAGCCTATTAGACTACAGTACCTTAATTTAGATACAAGATTCAAGGATAACTTTCAACCGTCGAATCTAATAAATTATAATATTACTTTACCAGAACGCGTAAATGAGGTAAAAACAATAACAATTTCAAACATAGAATTACCTATGACGTTTTATAATATTTCGGATAATCTTGGAAATAATACATTTGGTATTACTGTAAATAATAAGCAATCAGTTATTGTTATTCCAAGTGGTCAATATGATATTTCAGGAATAGTAATCGCAATTAACAATAAAATTTCAGTTGCAGGAATAACAAATATACAATTTACTGCGCAAAATAATTTTTCGATATTTTCACTTACCGGACCTACGAATCCAATTACAATAGATTTTTCGATAAATGCAAATGGATCAAGCGATTTATCAAATTTAAACTTTAAGTTAGGAGGAATATTAGGATTTCAATATTCACAATATATTTTAAATCAATCTCCTCTTATAAGCACAGGATTTATTAACTTACGAGGACCTAGATATTTATATGTAATATTAGATGAATTTTCAGGAAAGGGAAATCAATCCACATTTTCAACGTTATTACAAAAATCTTCTCTTGGAAAAAATATTCTAGCTCGTATTCAAATTGATGGAATAACTTATCCATATGGAACTACCTTGATTGCAAATAGAGGCGGGGGTTTATTAACATCAAACATTCGTAGCTATAATGGTAAAATAGACATACAACGTTTTAATATACAATTAGTAAACGAACTCGGTGCGGTAATGGATTTAAATGGACAAGATCTAACTCTTTGTTTAATAGTTGAATATGAATGAAAATTGAAACCTTCAACTTCATTATGATGTTATAACAACATAATGAACACAGATATTTTATCTCCGGAACAGAAATACGCTTACCAACAGTTTTGTAAGGGAGAAAATCTCTTTATTACTGGACCCGGAGGTACCGGTAAAACAAAACTTATCAGTAACCTAGTCGAGCATTGTAGATCAAATATAATCCCACATCAAGTATGCGCGCTTACCGGTTGTGCCGCGCTTTTATTGAATTGCGGAGCGCGAACCCTTCATTCATGGAGCGGAATTAAACTCGCCAAGGGACCCAATCACTATATAATCGCGAATATTCGGAAAAACCGGCGTATTTGCGCAGAATGGCGTAAAATCAAGGTCCTTATTGTGGATGAAGTCAGTATGATGTCTTTAAAAATCTTCGAACTCGTAGAGGAAGTCGCCCGTGCAACGCGGCTTTCGCAGCTCCCCTTTGGTGGAATTCAAGTCGTGTTTTGCGGTGACTTTTACCAACTCCCGCCTGTGGGAACGGCGGGGCAACCCGAAACCGAGCTATTTTGTTTCGAATCGCCCGTTTGGAACCAGGTATTCCCCAGAAAAAATCACGTACAGTTACAAACCATATTCCGTCAGGTCGATCCGATATATAAATCGATTTTACTACAGATTCGCGAGGGGACTTTGTCCGAGGAAAACGCCAAGATCTTACAGGGGTACGTGAAGCGCGAATTCAACCCGGAGGAACATAACGGCTGCTTACCGACCAAGCTATTCCCTACGCGTGTCAAAACAGATTTCTTGAATAAACTCATGTTTTCCAAGTTGGCGGACCCGGAATATACGTTTAAATCGGAGAAACGTTACGATTGTAAGACCTATTTGGATTCCAATAAAGCGATTTCTACCGAAGACTTGACAAAAGGCGCGAGACTATCCGCGCAGGAAATCGAATATGAACTCGAGGGTCTAATGAATAGCTCAAATCTCCAGGATACATTGGTTTTGAAAAAGGGCGCGGTTGTAATGTGTACGATGAATCTGGATATGGACTCAGGGATTTGTAATGGATCGCAGGGAATTGTTATTGACGTCTTGGAACAGGGCGGGAAAACGACGTTTCCTGTAGTGAAATTCTCCAACGGGCTTATTCGGACTATTCAACCGCAGTTTCGACAATCCGAAGAATATCCCACAATTGCGATTGGGCAAATCCCTCTGATGCTCGCCTGGGCGCTTACGATTCATAAGATCCAGGGCGCGACCTTGGAAATGGCGGATATCGACGTCGGAACCAATATTTTCGAATATGGTCAAACCTACGTCGCGCTTTCCCGCGTTCAGAGTCTAAACGGGCTCTATTTGACCGCATTTAACCCCGGGCGTATTCGCGCCAACGATTCAGTCCGAGCTTTCTACGCACAACTTCCGTTAATAGATTACGAAATATCTTTAAAAAAACCCGAACCGCAAAACTCTGATCCAAATATCAAAAAAATTCGCATATAATTTATTACCGCTGCATACTATAGTGAATAATGAAAAAACTTGGGCAATACATATTCAGTGAAACGCCCGACGATCAAGATATTTATTATGTTAATTTGCATAGACGTGCCAGTTTTTTTATTACGCGCGATAAAACTATTATACACGGATCTAGATACTATATGAATGATACCTGCGATTCCGATCCATTTACTAGACAAAATATTTCAATATTAAATGAAATAACAAACGAAGATTTGGAGAATGCAATTTATATAGGTGAAAATATAATATCTATATGCAAATGGTTTGTAACATATGGTCATTTTATGGATGAAGCTTTTGCTCTATGCGATTTTCAACGCCAGTTTCCTAACATAACACCCAGGGTATTACTAGATTATCATACGGATAATAAAATCATAACCAACTATCCGGTTTATCCAAATTATGCCGTCATTGATAATACTTTGTTTGATAATACGAGTATTAATGCGTATTCATATGGTCCTAGGATCATAAGAATGAAAAAACTATATCTAATAAACCATAATATAACAGATCCTACATTTCACGCCTTTCCGCCCTATCCTAGAAATAAAATATTGTCCAGGACATTACAATATACTATGGCAATTCAACGCCAGTCACGAATATTTATTACTAGAAACACTGCCATGCATATGAACCGTAATCTAGATAATGAAATCGAAATAGAGCAATATTTACACGAAAATAAATACACTATTTTAAATTCAGAATCGGTATCATTTGGTAATTTTATAAATGTCTTACATAAAGCTACACATATTGTTATGACATGGGGCGGTGCTCTAACAAATATGTGTTACTGTTCGCCGAATACTCAAATAATTATTTTGAAATCCAAATCCTATGAGCATGAAAATTTACTACTGTTTGATAAAATAATAAAAACGTATCAATTAAATGTGCGCGTTGTTATACATAACAATAACTGCATTTCAATACCTTTTCTGTGATAAAACTGTATTACAAATTCTACAGGTCCGCCTTCACTCCATTTATGGTGCGTTGATAAATATATTTAGTTTAATATATGAAAAAACTGGTATTCTGGGCAAACTGCCAAGCGGGATCGATACATTTCATGTTAAATAAATATTACCCAAATGCATACGAAATCTATCATTTCGCAAATTACCAATATATACGTAATAAAAAAACGTTACCCGCTGAATTCTTGGATACCGACGTTTTTATTTACCAAAATTATGCGTATTGCGATGACCCGACGTATGAGCTGAAAAATATATTAAATAATGTATTGAAACCGACCTGTATTAAGATTTGCATACCGTTTCTACAGTGCGATGCGTTATTTTGTTATAAACCAGACTCACCACGAAATCATAAAACAATAACGGCTGAATTTCCACACGGTAAATTTTTCACGGGTGTGGAGCATATTGAACGCGAATTGAATTCCCCAGGTAATAAATATGAGTTAATTTCACGTGCTTATTATTCTATGATTGATGAAAATGCTATATCGCGAGAAACAATACAGCAATATTACGATAGGAATTTCGAATATTTTCGGAGTAAAATCTTGGAAAGCGATGTCCCGGAATTATACGTATTCATTCAATCCAATTTTCATAAATTCCGGTTATTCCATAATCGAAATCATCCTACGGGAATATTAATGAACGAATTAGCAAAGGGGGTGTTTCGCTCATTATCGTTACCATATCCCAACCAAGATACAAAAACTAATATCGACGTTTTTAATTATCATTTAAATCTTAATGATTGGGTCATGCCGATTTTACCTTGCGTTCAGAAATATCACGGGTTTGAATTTGATTGCGAGACTTGTTCGTCGAAATATCATCCAAATATAACCAATATTTATTCCTTCACTCGAGCCTACGTAGACGCGTTTTATGTGCAATTATATAAACAGTCCGCTATTTTCCAAGATGACGGTTTTGTAGAAGACGCTTCTTGGTTCGCGGTATTCTCGGATAAAAAACTAATACCTTGGTTTTCGAATATATGTCACTATTTTCTGGTGAAAAACGAAAACTATTATATCAATGATTTCGAATATCGTCAGCAATTTGATCAATTCGTCCAAGAAGTAAACTTAGGACAAACGCAAGTTTCGATGATTTTAAACGACCGCGTAATCTTGGAAATAGAGCGCGCAGTCTTTATTAAAATCCCTTTTTTGAATGCGGGACATTCTTTTTGTAATATAATAAACGCAATCTATAAAATAAAACATAATCCGGTGCTAGAGAATTATACCGTAATAATAACACAAGAATTGGTGGATTTCAGTTCGTTTTTAACGAGTATTATATATATGTTTTTCGGCGACGTCGTCGTAATCAACGATAATACGACCGTAAAATTTAAATCGGCGTATATTATTCGAGATTACGCTATTAAACATGCGCCTTCAATAACATATTTAATAGAGCACTTAAAGAGTGCCATATGTATTAATCCTCCGGCACAATGTGATAATATTTGTTTAATAAAGACGCCGATTACAAAATCGGGGAATAATAATCGATTCTTTAACGGCGCATATAATGATCACATAAGGAGCTATGGATTTATGATTGTAATACCTGAAAATTATAACATAACCGAGTTATTCCGTATCATATACGGAGCAAAACGCGTAATCATGTCCTGGGGATGTTGCTCTTATTTAAATAGCGTGTTTGTGAATCCGGAAGCTAGTGTCCTCATTCTTGGACATAATGGGTATAAATACGAGTATGACCAATTTCCTGGAGATCAGATTTATGATACAGATTGGTTTCCTGTAAAATCTCGGGTAAAACTCAGCGCTTTACATATGGAATCGGAACTTACGCCATATATGGAGCAAATCTTGGATGAAAAAATAAGGGCTTTATTCATATAATGCCGGGCGGAAGAGCAATCGTCGGATATTCTGGGTTTGTCGGGTCGAATTTATTACAGTTCTATAAATTCGATCATTTTTATAATAGTCGGAACTTCCAAGATGCAGCGAACCAGTCCTTTGATGAGCTGTTTTTCTGTGGAGTTCCCGCCGTAAAATGGCGCGCGAATAAATATCCACAGGAAGATGCGGACGTGATTGAACAAATACAAACCATATTGTCGACCGTAACCGCAAAACGCGTGTTTTTAATAAGTACCATCGACGTATACGACGACGTTGACCGCGAATACGACGAAGATTACGACTGCGACTGGGTACATAATCACGCCTATGGTCGTAATCGATATTTATTCGAGAGGTTTATTCAAAGACGGTTCGAAAACCATCATATTATAAGGCTTCCGGCTCTTTTTGGTAAGGGTCTCAAGAAAAACGTGATTTATGATTTGATCCATGTCAACCAACTCGGTAATATTCCAAGAAATTCCACGTTTCAATGGTATGATTTGAACTGGCTTGGACAAGACGTTAATACGGTGATAAAAAACAATATTCGAATATGTAATTTATTCACAGAGCCGCTTTCTACGCACGAAATCTTGGACCTATTTGATCATGATCGCGACGTTTATAATAAAAATAAGGTCCCTGTCGTCTATAATTCCAAGACCAAGTATTCCGAGGTCTTTGATTGTGACATTCCGGGGTATATTCGTCCAAGACACGAGGTGTTATGCGGTATCATAAAGTATATTTTTTTTCATAGAATCGATAAATCGCGGTTATCCGTTTCGAATATATGCGTCGATCGCGACTTCCAATTCCAATTTGCGTGTTTATTGCGCTTATATGGAATCCCTCGCGTCCAAGTCGCGCCGACTATGTTACTAGACGGCGCGGATTGGTCCAAGATCGGTGACCTAGACCTTGGAGTATTCGTGGACCAAGGTCTAACTGTACAATCGTTTCAATCGATCACTTTTGGTCTACCGAATTTGAATATTTTTTCCAAGGATACCCGGGATCAACTTATGGAACACTTGAAAAGTGTGGTTCAAACTGCGTCGCGCCATAAGGTCCCGTTTTTGGTATTCGGATGCCCGAAAAATCGCCGGGTTTTACCAGAAACCGAGGATCCGGACACGGTTTTTACCGAGTTTTTCCAAGATCTTGGAAACTATTGCGCAGAATCGTGCGTCATCATATGTATAGAACCGAATGCCAAGGAATATGGATGTAATTATTTGAATACAATTGAAGAAGTGGGACGTATAGTAACGCGTATTAATCGCCCATCAATACGAATGATGGTGGATATCGGAAATATCATGATGGAACAAGATGATATTACCAAGATTACGGAATATAAAACCCTGATTTATAACGTAGATATTGCAAATCCACAGATGTATGCATTCGTAGACCCACAAAAAGAGCATATTCAATTTCGGAAAGTAATAAATAAACACGTGAATACGAATCGTACCTTGGAAATGCTCGCCGTAAAAGACCTTGGAACCCTGAATAAATCACTAGAGAATTTTATTTCGCTATATGGTCGCTAATTCTAATTCGATTGAATCACCATCCTCCACCTGCTTTTCTTAGAATCTTTTTAATTTCTTCATAACCACTTGCCGCAGCAAGTAACGGCGTTCTACCTAAATTATCAGTTTTATTAACATCCGCGCCAAATGCAATTAACATACGTAAACATACTGGATTACCTTCAGCTGACGCAACGTAGATCGGGGTTCGCCCATTATTACGTTCAATATTAACGTCACATCCATAACGAATCAATAACTCCAAACAATTATAATGATCGTGATAGGAACATATATAACAAGGAGTTCTTCCATCTTTATCTTGAATATTCACTGGAGTTCCGCGGTCTAACAGTAGTCTAACGCAGTCTATTTTATCATAATAAGCCGCTACGTGGATAGGTAACTCACCGCGTAAGTCGCGGATATTCAAAAAATCGGCTCCAGCGTTTAATAATAATTCTAAACATTTAATGTTACCATGTTGAGCAGCCGTATAAGCAGGCGTTTCGGAAAACCCGCTCTTAAGATTTTTATTAGCGCCGTACTTTAATAACAATTCTACGCATTTTGATAATCCATATCTACATGCAACCCAAAGTGGTGTACGGTTTTGGCTATTTTCTTGATTAATCACTTCTTTAGATTTCAAACCTTTTAATGTATCTTCTAATTCTACGTAATTATTATCATATATAGCGTTAAATATATTCTCGCTTGCGGTTGATTTCATATGACAAAGCCTTTCGGTGTTTCTTTATATTAGTTTACTGAGATATTCCAAGACGCGATCTTCGAATTCGAAAACCCCGTATATTTTACCGCAATTTACCGTAATAACCCGGGGTTCGACTTCTTCAATAGTTATATCGCGCGAATCAGACGCCGATAACATCTTGGTCTTCTTGGAAAGAAAATACGAAACATACTCGAAATCTTCCAAGAAGTCGGGATAGTATCCGAGGACCTTGGATTCCATTTTATCGCGAATATCTTCAATTTCTTCTTCGGTAACGCGATATCTATCTATTCCTAGAAAACGATTCGACATAATAATAGGAGTGAATTCCACGTCAGTAAGTGTATATATGTTTTGCGAAATATCGCGCGGATAGAGCGAGAAAAACTTACCGTCCATGACCGTAAGCGCTCCGAATCCGGGGTCGTCCTTTAATTTTTTATATAATAACGAAATCGTAAGTTCGTATTTATAGTTTTTTTGGGATAATTCGAGTTGGTTATAGGTACAATCTAGTAAAAGATCGCATTTAAATTCGCGCAAATAAGACGATCCGTATTCGCCGGTTTTCTTACAATTGACAACTATCTTTCCATCCGTCGCCTTGGAATATCCCATGAATTCCGTGTTTTTATAAATACGACAGTTATTAAGACGATTTTTAAAGTACATCTTGGATTTTTCCGAATGAATGACTTGTTCGCCCGTAGAAATCATATTCCCTGAAACATTTTGGAACGCGGTATTCGGAACGGTTTCGAAATAAAATCCCTCTCCGCAATAAATACTCAAATAGGTTTGGTAATCCAAGACGGAATTCTTGGAAATCAAGTAATAATTACGGTCTATAACATCGACGCATTCGGGGTATTCGCGTAGAAACCGGTCGAAATTATCTTTACACATGGATCGCGTCGCATGGTCGCGGCAATAATGATACCCCAAATGAAGTCGATTTTGGTTATAATACGAGGAATTATCGAATATATCCGCCTGTTTCTCTATTAAAACCACATTATAATGATTTTGTAGAACCCTGGCAATATGACATCCATACCATCCACCGCCAATAATAACAATATCTTGCATAATATATTATCTATGTACAAACTAAAATGTGACTGAAATTAACAATATTAATTTATTAAATCGGAACAGTACCTTTTATGGTAATATTCTGCCAATATTAATAAAAACCCGGATTCTCCGAGCCATTCGGATTTTTCGGGAATTCTCCGGGGGAAAAACGGTTCTGGACATTTTACTGGACAAAACAAAATGTCCAAATCGAAAAAGTTGGACCGAGAATTTCCCGAAAAACTGAAAAAAAGCTGTTGGAGCCAGTTGGTCACCCTGCATTTTTTACATTGAAAAACGGCGCTGCATAATTTTTTCGGAGGACCAGTCACGCGTATTTAGGAACTAAATCATTTATCATTGGATGGTAATGAAAGGACAACAGTTAGTTCCGAAAGTTCCGAAGATTTTCGAGTGTAAAAAATGTGACTATAAAACGTCACGTGAAAGTCAATATGATCGACATATCTCCACTGCTAAGCATCAGATGGTAATAAATGGTAAGGAAAAAGTTCCGAAAGTTCCGTCAAAAAACAAGTGCAATTGTGGTAAGGAATATTCACACTTCTCGGGATTATCTAGACATAAGAAGACATGTAATGGCACGCTCATAGTCGCTCCCGAAAACGTGAGCTTAGTTCCTGTGGAAACTGCCAAGTCGGATACAATGATTTATGAGATCCTGATGAAATTGGCGACGTCGACGTGTGCCTTGGAAGCCAAGGTCGCTGAATTATCGCAATCGAATACGATCAATAATACGGTAAATAATACCGCGAATACGATCAACGCGAATACCACGAATAATAACAATATAACTGTGAATATGTTCTTGGAACAATATTGCAAAGACGCGATTACGATCCAAGATTTCATACAGTCGATTCAGACGACCAATGACGACGTTTTGTATTTGACGAAACACGGAAATAAAGAGGGGGTTACGAAAATAGTGACCTCTGCCTTGGATCAATTGGCGATTACCGAGCGTCCGATTCATTGTACGGATACGAAACGGCATACGACATACATAAAAGATACCGAGGGTTGGAATAAAGAGAATTCGCAGGATTATTTGAAGCGCCTATGTAATGTAACACAACATAAATGCATCAAAAATGCGATGGAAATCTTGGAATCGAATCCGAATTATAATATCAATGGGACGCCGGAATACGAAGAACGGATTCGAATGATGGCGGAAGTAACGACTTATGCGAATGAGGATGCGATTGTACGACAGATTGAAGAACGCACGACGTTGAATAAAGAGATTATCCAAGATGCTGTTGTAAGAATTACATAGGATGATACATTAGCTATGTCTACCTGTATAAAATACGCATTGCTCTATATAACAAACAGTGTAAATCCCTCGTTTTCGTCGGGCTCTTCATAATTTTTTTATAAACCGAGTATGCTATTTTCGGGACATACTTTTCATAATTCCGTAACTTGTTTCGTTTGTATGCCACTTCCAATGGCGTGGATACATGAATACAAACCATTTTATAATCGTACTTCTTACCAAGTTCAATATATTCCCGTCTTTTTTTCGAGGAACTATTTGTTGCGTCAAATACAATAGATTTGTTTTTTGCAATATATTCCAAAGATGCACTTATCATTTTTGCTGACGTTTTGTAAAGGTCGCCTTCTAAGTAGACATATCTCTCGTTTTTACATATATGTTTGGCAATCGAACTCTTACCCGACCCAGGATAACCCATCATGATTACGATTTGTTTATCATCATCGACCAATGGTATCGTAGGAATTTCTATAATTTCAGGTTTCACGTGAAATAGCTGTTCCGGACAGTAACAGGGAATACCAATATTTTCAGCGAAAATCTTATCGCTATCCGAAAAGTCAGAACGTCTTCCAAGAGCGTCTCCTACGAAGAACGACTTTTCCTTGCTTATTTTATTATTCCCCACTAGAATGGTGAATAATAAAGGGTTTGGTTTATACTCGCATTTTTCAGTGGCAACAACTATAAATAAAGGAATACCCAAAGTATTTGCAACGAGTTTTATCTGTTCGTGCTTCCAAGCTTTCGATTGGTTTGTGAATATAACAATCATAAAACCGTCGTCATAATAATTTTTTAATTTTTCGGGAATCGAAGGATATAACCATTCCCAATCATCCATATCGGATGGGAAAGTTTTCCCGCCTTTTGGGCTAACAAGCGTCCAATCGTAATCAAATGCTGCCATTTTATCCCTATGAACCGCATTCTTTACATTATAAATAGTAGGAGCCATGATTGTTTGATATTTATGGAAAATAAATATAAAAATGTTTCAATTTTTTGTCTAATACAAACACGAAGCGCAAACCTTCTTAACGTTTGGCTGGATCAACGCCAAACGCACCGACATATCAAATAGACGTTTAAAGTTTTGCTTTTGTAAGTCATCGGTGGGATTGAGTTTATAATGATCCATGATATAATCATAGAGTCCGCTTAATTGTGCGGATAACTCTTCGGGCGTCATCTTTTTGGCACCGGGAGCCATTATCAGATCGGTGAGAAGCAGGACAATTTCGGGTATATCATATTCGTCAATTTTCCCGTCTTTCATGATCTCCTTAAGAGTCTTATCGATACGTATGTGAAAAGCGATTAGATCATTGGATGACATTTATGTTTATACTAATAAATAACCTTTATATTATTTTCTCATGTTAGGAAATATTGTATCTCTTACCGCAAACAAGAGTTATGCGTTTATTTTATTAGTAGTGTAAATTTTATAATGGTATTCTATAATAATAATGGAAATAAATCATGTATGTTCGCTTGGCGGACTGTGTCATAGCTCACAGATTCTAAAACGTAACAAATTAAAAGTATGTTCTTACCCATTCGATTGGATATTTTCAAACACTAGTATGATAATAGATTGCATAGAAGATGGGTTTGCGAAATTCTTGGATAAATCTTATTACACTAATGTATCACCATTGAAATGCGGACATTCATATTATAATACGCATTATGATAAGTGTGTTATATTTAATCATCATAATCCATTGAAGAAAAGAAAACATTATAATTATTACGTAAGATGCGTTGATCGATTCAAACAATTATTGAAATATCAAGAACATAAACTATTTATTATGACTATTCCGAATATAATGCGCGCAAGCGAAGATATAAAACGAGATATTATTGAATTCAATAATAAATTATCGAAACATACATTGAATTATACTGTATTGGTGATTTTACATATTCCGAGTGGATCTCAAAAACATGAATTTACATATCATGACAATATACATTTCTTGGAAATACATACAATATCAAAGACGGATGGCTCGGATTTTTTTGATAAGAGCGACACGGTTTATTTTGACGATATTCTAAAAACCGCCTATAATTTCAATATTATAACTAATAATTATCTCAACCCATAGTAGACACAATAATGGTAGCAGGTAGTATATTACCGGTTGCAATACATAAAAACAGGCTATATTTTTTATTTGGTAAGGAGAATCCAATGGAAGATAGTTCCAAGGGGTTTTCTGATTTCGGAGGAGGCGTGGAAACAGGCGAAACACCTTGGACGACCGCGTTACGTGAGGGAGGTGAGGAGTTAACGGGTTTTTTAGGCGACGCAAACGCAGTTAAAAAACTGATCAAACGGGGCGGGGGATATTACCGGTTAACGAACGATACGTATCACGTGCATATATTTCGCATGGATTACGACGCGAACTTACCGAAATACTATAACGCGAATCATCGTTTTTTATGGGATCGTATGGATAAAAACGCGCTGAATAAATCGAAGTTATTCGAGAAAATCGAAATCGGGTGGTTTACGCCAGAAGATATGCGAAGACGTCGGAACGAATTTCGCAAATTCTATCGCGCAATCATCGATCAAATCTTGGAACAAATGCCTGATATTAAACGTTTTCTGAATATCCGTAAAAGGAGAACTATGAAACGATTATCGCGTAATTATCGGAAGACAATAAAACGGAGATTTTAGTAATATTTTATGGGTATATTATACATGTCGGAAATAACGATTGATTATTTAGAAAAACAAAAAAAAATGAACCACAAAATGTTGTAGAATTATCAATATCCGAGTTATTGGAACTTATTCATAACACAGATGCGTCGAAATATCCAAAACTAATAATAAAATATATAGGACGAGAAGAAGCAACAGAAGTGCCGGATCTTTCAAAGGTAGGATATAATCCGATACATATAAGGGAAAAAATCGAAATCGATGTTGCAAAATCAAAATTTGATAATCAAAAAACTCAAATATGCGTAATAGATAAAACATGTTATTTTGATAATCAATGGTATTATTACTCTAAAGATCATTCGAGAGATAGTAATATAGATGAAAATACGCCAATTTTTGAATATATAGGATATACATCAGCCAATATCAGTGAATCAAAAACTAATTGTGAAATAATAGAAGAACAAATATCTATATTAGAAGAACAATTGAAATCGAGTAGGGCAAACGGATGCAGGGCGGCATCCGGGGGAAAATCGCGCAAAACAAAATGCGGTAAAACTAAACGTTCAAAATCCAAACGCGGTAAATCCAAACGTAATAAACGCCGCTCTTCAAGAAGACGCCGATAAATATCTCTCTATAATATATAATGTCACTGTTATCGCATTCAATAATACATGAAACCGTATCTCAAAACGGAAAAGTAATAAAAAACTTGGACGCGGAAACGGTTTCGGATAAAGACGCTTACCACACGGATTTTATTACAAAAGGAAATGTAAATGGTACGCCATTTGTGATAACAAATGTAAAGGGTATTTTACAGAAACCCCAGCGTAAGACTAACAAAAAACGCAAATCGGTGAGATTTAGAACGCCTACTCCACATCCCAAGAAAAAGGCGAGGAAAACGAAATCGTCCAAGAAATAATATTCGTTCTTATAAAATTATTAAGGCATTACAAGTAACATCTGAGAATTAAACTAATTAGGAGGGGTCGCAGGGGAACCTGGGTTCCCTGCTAATAATATTCATATTGACGATAAACAATATGAATAAAAATAGTGCTTTATCATATATGTCCACAGATATTGATTTAGATATAAAAAATTATACTATAGCCGATATTGAATATTTTTTCGGGCTCGATCAGGTTCAAAAATATAACGAATCCGATATCGAACAGCGCGCCTATGAAATCCGCGACCAATTATTTAGTGCCGGTAATTTCAATACGCGATTTAAACGTAATTTCGTCGAATTCGTAACAACGGCAAAGCAGCGGCTTATTAATGAGAAAATAGCACCGAGTAGACCGAAGTTAACTATGATCCCGAATAATTCTCAGCTCGATACTATTGATTTTCCAAGATCGGACGTAGTGGGACGGCGCGAACAAGAGCTTATTGAACACCCTGAAACCGCACCCCGTGTTTATTCGCAACCAAGTGAGTTTTTCGCAGGAACATTAAATCCATTGAATAATCGCATCATCACCAAATGTTTAACGATCGATACGCGATTTCGAGATAATATTAGCACGACAAAAAGCTCGGATTTCGTGCTACAATTACCGATGAAGCTATCTAAGATTGTATCTATGCAGCTATCGTCTATTGAACTACCGATTTCGTTTTATGGCATATCCTCCAGTTATGGTAATAATTTTATTAATATTTCGCTAACTTATGTCAATCTATCAAATAAAATCGTTACCGAGAATCGAATATTTATAATACCCGACGGTAATTATACGGCAAATGATTTAATAACCGTGCTGAATACATTAACTGGATCGGTAAATCCCATATCAACGAATCCATTTTCTTATATACAATTTTCACTAGGAATGACAATGTCTGGGTCGGGAACGGGTAAGGTAACAATTCGAGTTATTTCGAATACAATCAACATATCACAAATGAATATAGATTTCACGCTGGATATTAAAGGAAATACGGATTCGTTATCATCAATAACATCACGTTTTGGTGCTAATTTGGGATTTATTAATGAAAAGTATATGGATGCTTTATTCTATGTGGGGGAATCAATAATGCAGCCATCGTCAATTCGATATGTTTATTTATCGGTGGATGACTATAATAATAGTGTGAATAATCATTTTGTAACCGCGTTTAATAAATCCATTCTAAACCAAAATATTTTGGCGAGCATTGCCGTAAAGAGTGATTATTTTAGTTTAATTACCGATAATGATCTTAAAATAGTGACGGAACCGCGCGAATATTTCGGTCCAGTAGATATTCAAAGATTACATATACGATTATTAGATGATCACGGACGCGTTTTAGATATGAATAATTCGAATTATTCGTTTTGTTTGACATTTAAAATGTTATATAATCTATAATCTGAGGAATTATATATTTAATATATATAATGCCTTATGCTATACGCAAAGTAAACAAGAAAAACTGTTACCGAGTGACTTCCAAAAATAAACCCAAATCAAAAGGTAAACGCCGCGTTTTCTCGAAATGCACAACGAAATCCAAAGCCAAAAAGCAGTTACGGTTATTAAATGCCATACATTATAATAAATCGTTTGTTCCGAATGGACGTACTCGGAAAAATATATCGATAATATAAATGGCATCAGTTTTGAATACTCTTTGGAAAAGAATAACTGGACGAAAATCGCGTAGAATAAATAATTTATCCGAAATAAAAAACATGGACGTTAAAGGAATAAAAGATTTAGATCCGGAATCAATTAGTAAAAGTATATTACGTTCTCCGGAGTATAATAAATTGGATATGAATAAGAAACGATTGCTTACCAGAAAATTAAATATTAGAGATGTAGCAAAACAAATCAAACGACCTGCAAAAGATCTAGAACGAAGTTTATCTAGACGAAGACGCGAAGAAAACGCGCAAGTAGACGCCCTTATGCAAAAAATAAATAGGGAAATTGCGGAGGAAAAACTCGCCAATTTACCCGAAGCTCCTACGCATCCTATAGTGATAAAAAAAAGAAGGGGAGGAATACGTAAAAAAGGAACGAGAAAAAATAGACAATAAAGTAAAATCTCCAAATAATATAACAAATGGTGTGTGGAATTACTTGTTTAGTGTCCCTGATTATGATTTTTGCGATGGTTTATATGATGAGCGCAATACAGTCGAGTGGGATTGCCCAAAAATACCAGGCGCAATTACCACCGGATCTCCAAGATGTATATAAGAAAATCGCCGACGAACGCGCGCGTATTTATTATTTCGGGTATTCGCTGGGGTTCGTTTTAGCCGCGGTAATCATTATATATAATGTTCGCATCTTGAAAACCAAATTATCCGTGACGTCGATGGTATGTTTAGCCGTCGTGGTATCGTTTTTGACGAGTTATTTTTATTATATCTTGACGCCGAAAACGGCGTGGATGCTGGAAAGCATCAAATCGCCGGATCAGACAGAGGCTTGGTTGAAAATGTACCGCGGAATGCAGGTATATTATCATTCGGGAATAGTTTTGGGTACCGTAGCTGTGGGCGTATTCGCGTTATCATTCCGGTGCTCGTTAAAATAGTCCGAAGAACCAACCCTTTTTTATAACAGGCTTGGGGGTAACCGTTTTCCAAGGCGACCGGCTTCGGCTTTTACTATCGGTTTCCTTGGACGCCTCTTTAATCGGACTAAGTACAGGTTTATGAATTTTATGAGTTTTGCGGAATTTGTTACTCTTGAGTTTACGATAGCTCATAGAACGCGCGTGATAAATTTTGGCGCGCGTATTATGGCTACGAATGCGCTCTTCGTTTTCTTTACTTTCCTTGGTCAAACTCGTATCGATTTGTTTTATTTTTTTATCTAATAATTGAAGAGATCTTGCGCGTAATGCGCCCTCGTGACTTGACGCACCGACTAAAATAGCTTTTAGCTCGATGTTTTGTTTTGGTGTAATTGTCGATTTCAGACGCTCGATATTATTTACATAAGGCGTTAATTCGCCCTTTTTTTGTAGGGTTTTATACTCATTTTTAACTTCCCGTTCGTCCATTATATATAATCCTTGGAAAATTATAATTTAACGCCTAGATTGTTTTCTCTTTGATTTTCGTTTACCTCCTTCTTTAAAAACGGAAAGATCGCTTTCTAAAAAAGAAATTTGTCCAATTTTAGTTTAGGGAGTAGACAATATATAAATCTTCTCCTTTCGCATTTCAAATAATTCTAAATATTGAATAAATTATATTTTTATTAATATATATATATATGTCAAGTTTGGCTACGTTTATTAACCCTATGTTTAAGGCTGACCATATAGCCGCAACACTACGGAGGGCTTATGCGGTGCATGCCAGTGATGAAGATATTCAATCAATTAAAGCAGGGGATAATAGCGTAATGCAAAGAATAAACGACCTATATGACACAAACACCTCT
>Ga0214923_10004208_pt1 | contig 17550 bp, 16 predicted proteins | sample LL1510_MetaG_FD_177993 | JGI IMG/M metagenome (GOLD analysis project Ga0214923, IMG submission 177993) | Freshwater microbial communities from Lake Lanier, Atlanta, Georgia, United States - LL-1510 | ecosystem: Environmental > Aquatic > Freshwater > Lake | place: USA: Georgia | collected... | reverse complement strand
GTAAATCAGTGAATGTAGTTGTAGAACACTGACCGATATCTGATTTTTTAACACAGAAAGTATTATTTTTGTTAGGTGTTGACATAGAATTTATACTTTGATTAAGAGTGCAAGTATTAGAAGAATTATTAAAATTGAAGCCAAGACAAGTTTCACTACGAGCACATTCATTTTTGCAATCATCAACATTAGTGCTATTAGAAGTGAGACTATTACCAGCGAGATAATATTCATCACTACATTGATAAGTATTATCAGAAACAGTTGGGTTAGCTTTAGGAATATTATCAAAATTTTCATACTTAATAGAATTTAAGTTATGATATATTTGATTATCAGCAATTGATCCATCAACACTATAAAAATTCATATTATATAATATATATCTATATTATATAAAAAAATATAATAAGTATATTTTTTTAATTTTATATAATAATTAACCATAAATAAATGTGGGATTTTTATAAATAGAACCATAATCGAATGATCGTACTTGTTTAGGAAAACAAGTAGCAGTTCCCATGTATCCTAATTCAAAACAAACACCATCACAATTTTCTTGACATTTTTGTAATCCAGTTTTAACATCTGAATAATCTATTACATCAATTTGATTGATTACATCATACGCATTTTCGTTAATTTTGGATTGATTTATAACATCATTATAATAATATTTAACATTTTTATTATCATCCCCTAATAATTTATTATAATCGGGTATATTATTTTTAACGATAATTGGATAATCAGCGCTATTATCTACTTTATTATTTGTTACATGCATATCTGGTGCAGTAGTATCCAATGTATAAGCAGCATTTTGAAAACTGGTCGTATTTCCTATAAAATTACCATAAGATCTATTAAAATTGTTAACATTATTAGGATTCATATTAATATTATTTTTATTATTAGCAGTAGATTTATTATTAATAGCAAGATTCATATTAGAATTAATTCTATTAGTATTAATTCTATTAGTATTTGTAGTATTAATTCTATTAGTATTTGTCATATTTGAATGAGAAGTATTTCTAAATTTTTCAACTTTATTAGTAGAAAAATAGAAATAATATATTACGACTAATAGTATAATAATTAAAATTATAATTTCAACCATTTATAATAACTAAACTATAGAAAATATTTATAATTATAGTAAATTATTTTTTAATTTGTAATATTTCTCTTTATATTTCATATATTTATTTTTATATTTATTTTCAAAATTATTATTATCTATTATAGTTGCTTCAATATTTTTATGATTATTAATATTACAAAATCCACCTTCTAAATTTTTATATTCTATTTTATTGTCAGACTGAATATTTTTAATACCAAATTCAATATTTTTAATAAATTGATTTACAGCATTATTAATATCATTGTTTTTAATGATAGTTTGTTCTATTATAGTATGTTTTTTATTATCATCATCAATTTTAACAAAGATTGTAGGATAACCTTCGACTAAATCATATAATTCTTTATGATTATTAATAAAATTATCTTTATTTCCACAAAATCCAACATCATCATTATCATCATTATCATTTTTTTTATTATTATTTTTATCATAAAAATTAATATCATCGGCGAAATCATAATAAGTAAATTCATATTTATCATTATTATCATTACGTGCTTTATTAAAAATATGCATAAATCTAGTACAATGAGGGCACCAATGAGCTTTTACTAATATAACTTGAATTTTATTAGTCATATATATAATTATATAAGTAATATAAAAAAAATTTATTGATTATAATTTTTATAATAAATCGGTGAAAATATACATTTTTCATTCCAACAAAATTTATCAGCCCTATCTCCTTTTGTATTACATTTAATACAAAAACTATTATCATCAATACATCCCATAAAGTTATTAATTTTATTAATTTTATTATTTTTATTATTTTTTTTAGGAAGATTAATATTTTTGAAAATGTTTTTTTTACTATAATTAGATCTTCGAGTATGTATAACATTATCAAAATTATTATTATTTGTAGTAGAGATATATTTTACATTAGAATTATTTTGATCAATAGAATTATTTGGATCAATAGAATTATTTGGGTCAATAATGAGAATACAACTACTACGAAATGACAAAATATTACTATCATCAAATTGAACTTTAATCCAAGTGCATGGATGAACTGGTATTTCATAAATTCTTCCAATTTGATTATAATAATTAGATTTTTCTAATATTATTTTAACTTTTAAACCTACTTTTAATTTACTATGTGATAATTTTGTAACATATAATATATTATTAATATCATTGATATCATTATCAATAATTAAATTTTGAGTCGTATTATTATTTGACAATGATAATAGTGCATTAATACATTCTGAATGATAATCAGTGTGCATAATATATAGAATTAGTTTATTAAATATAAATTTAATTTTTTAACTAAATTTAATTTGATTAAAATTAATTTAATGATATAATAAAAGGATATTTAGATGATTAAGATTGAATTAATAAATCAAGTTCCATATGATATAATAATAAATAATATTATACCATATTTATATATTCCTCAATCAAAAAAATTATTAGAAGATATAAAAGATTTTTACATTACGTATTCAGAGATAAAAGATTATTACAGTGTTCATTTTAACTATTTTATAATGTATAATGATATAAGTAATTTTTTACATAATAATAACAAATTTTATAAGACGATAAAACGTCATTATATTTTTAGTAATTTTGAATATGTTACAATAGGAAATTATATATATATAAAATATAATAAAATAAATAGAAAACCAAAAAATAAATGTAAATTTTTATGGAGTTTACTAACACCAGAAGAAAGAAAAATATTTATCAAATATAATTTATCAAAATAATAGATATAAAATAATATATATAAAATATATTGTGTGTGTAATTGTATATATAATAATAAATATTATATATATATAATGATTTTAGTACCTGTATCTTTAGGAGAACTCATAGACAAAATTACTATTTTAAAAATTAAATTAAATAAAATGACTGATAAAAATAAAGTAAAAAATGTATTAACAGAATATGAACAATTATCTGTAATATTAAAAGATAATAATTTTACAGAAGAAAATCAATTATTTAAAGATTTATATGAATTAAATTTAGAATTTTGGGAATATCATGATTGGCAACGAGAAAAATGGAGAAATCTTGAAGGAAAAGATAACCTAATAGATATTGAATTATATAATAGAAATAAAGAAGAACATATATTAAATGATAGAAGAGCAGAAATTAAAAAAAAAATTAATACAGAATATAATTCATTAATAATAGAAGAAAAACAATTTATTAGTTATAATATTTAAAATATTTTATTCTGCTAAAAAGTGTAATAGTATATTAAATTGCATATATAATATATTTTGTAAAAATAATAAATATAAAAATCGCAATAAATTTTGTAAATAAATATATTAATTTAATTATTAATATATTTATTATTTATATATAATGATATTTGTAGTATTATCCATTACTGAACCTATTCATCATACAGGTTATTCAGCATTAGGACATGAAATTCATTTAACTAGATTTATTTTATTAGATATGTTAAATAAAGGTTACATTAACAATGAAATAACATTAGTAACTTGTAATATTGATAGAAAATTTTTATATACAAAAATATTTAATAATATAATATCATATGATAATTTTGTAAATATGGAAATTAATAATAATAATGTTATTAATTTATGGCCATTTACAATGCCATTATTACATGAAATTGATGTAAAATATATTAATGAATTTAAGAATAAATCAGAATATCCAATTGAAGATATATTATATAATACAAATTTAAATTATTTAAATAATTTAATTGATAAAATTGAATTTCAATCAATTAATGAAAATATTTATAAAAATAATTTATTTTACATTAATTCATTACATGAATATTGTTCATTAATCAATAATAATAAATGTATAGCAGTTATTAGCGAATTATCAGGGGGTGGTGAAATATCACAATATTGTCATAATAATTTAATTTATCATTATCAAAATTCATATTCACCAACTTTTATTGAAATGGAATTATCAAATTATAAATATTTAAATTTACACAATGATTGGAATTTCCATAATTGCTCTACCGCAAGATTAATAAGAAATAATATTAATGTAATATTTGAACATATGATTGATAATATACCATCAACTAATGTTGAACAGGAAGTATTATCGTAATTTATATAAATTACATCATAATAATCAAGTAGTAATTTTTGTAATTCTTTATTTGAAAATCTTTAATAATATTTATTTGATATAAATATTTTTGTAAATTTGATATAAATAAATTGGAAATTAATCATAAATATATTTGAATCTTAAAAGGATCTATGACTGTGGCAGTTAATTGTTTATTTAATATATTATCAAATATATATAGAGTACATTTACTTTGAAAAAACGTATTTTTTAATAATTTATAAATATACATAAATAATATATATTTGTATATTATTTATTTAATTCTTTTCCAAAATATTCTTGTTCTGTTCTAGTTCCATCTATAACTGTTCTTGGATATAATTTCATATCGTTAACAATTGTTTGAAAAATACTTGGTTTAATTTCTAAATCAAGTTTTTTAACATATTCATTAAAAGCAAGACTATCTTTAACCAAACAAGGACCAGATGGACCTCTTAAATTTTCGGAGCATCTCATGTATTTTTCATCTAATTCTTTTCTTACCAATAATGAATCTAATACACTATTATATTCAACACCATTTAACTTACAAACTTCATAAAATCCATTTGCGAATAAAATTCTATAAGTATTATAGACATTCTGCATATATTTTGTAAGTTCTGATTCAATTGGTTTAACCATTTTAAATTCTTGACATATTGGTAAATGGATTTGTTTTATAATATCAAATACTTCTTGTTTAACAGTACCAACAATACATATTTTATTATTTTTCATAAAATCTTCATAAGCACATCTCTCTCTTAAGAATTCTGGACAAAAACATATATTATCATTTTTATATTTATCAATCATTAATTGAGTAGTTCCAGGAGTAATAGTGCTTTTAATACATATAATTCCTTTATAATTTAATCTTGTTAAATCATCTAGAACTTTAATTAAAATTGTTAAATCACATTCATTTTTTTCATTAGGAATAGTTGGAACAGCAACAAATACAACATCAGTATCTAAAATATCTTCCATTTTATTATTTTTAAATTTAGGATCAAAGTAAGACATATTATTTCCTAAATCTAATAAACCTTGATATATAGCTTCTCCAACCATACCTCTACCAATAGAACCAATTTTCATATATTATATATATATATTTTTATTTTTTTTTTGAAGGTATAAAATATAAATGAAAAAAAAAATAGCAATATTAATATGTGGAGAAATTCGAAATTCTGAATTAGGTTATAAAGATAATAATACAGAATTTACAGATAATTTTAAATTAAATTTTATGTCAGAAAATATTCTTAATGATTATGTTATAGATATTTATTTAGCTACTGATAATGCAAATGAAGAAAAAATAAAAAAATATTTTGGAAATAATTTAAAATCTTATATTTTGTTGGATAAGAATGATATTGAAGAACCTTTTAATTGTGATTATTACATCAAAGAATATTTAAATTATTTTGAATTTAGAAAAAATAATCCTGATAAATTTCCAATAGTCACTAATCCAAGAAAACATTATGTTTATACTTACTATAAATTATATTGTGCATATTATTTAATGAAAAAATATGAAACTAATAATAATATTAAATATGATTTAATAATTAAACATAGACTTGATGGCTTAGTTTCACAAAATTTATATAATTTTATTAAAAAAGTAGATGATTCACATATATGCCAATTATTTTTAAGTTGGGAGGTTTTATTAATTGGAAAAAGAAATATTATGGAATATATTTGTAAATTATTTTTTATATATGGAAAATATAATTATGGAGAAAATATTCATAATGAAAAATATTTAAATAATATTGGCATTAAAAATTATCATGATTTATCATTAACAACATGGCCATGTTGGTCTGAATCACCAGAAGTTCAATTATATGAACATATTAAGAAATACATTAATGAAAATAATTTCGATGATGATATTATTATATCGGATAATAATATTTGGGGATTAGTTTCAAATAGAAAATAAATAATAATAATATATATATATAATATGAATAATTTTAGTATTAGAAAAAAATGCATATTTTGTCATGCAATATTAACAAAAGAATATTTTAAAAATAATAAAAATATTTATATATCATCAAATATATGTGATTATGAAAATAATTTTAAAAAAAGTATACCATACAATATTTTAATTTGTACAAATTGTGGATCTTATCAAAATAAATATTTAGGTGATTTAAATTTAGTATATAATGATAATCATAATAATGTTATAATAAGTGATATATGGATAGAACATTATAATAATTTTTATAATTTTATAGTTGAGAATAATTTTTTTAATAAAAATTCATATATATTAGAAATTGGTGCTGGCAATAACTATATAGTTAATTTATTTTTAAAAGATAATTATAATAATTACAATATATTAGAACCAGTTATAACAAATAAAATATCGAATGTTAAATATACTTCAGGCTGGCTTGAAGATTTTAATAATGAAGAAAATTTAGATATAGTAATATTATCACATGTATTTGAACATTTATATGAACCAAAAGAATTATTTAAAATTAAATCAAAATATATTGCTATTAGTATTCCAAATATTCCAAAATATATCGATAATTTTGTTTTAAATTTTCTAAATATAGAACATACATTTTATTTTGAAGAAGAACATATTATTATACTGTTTAATAATAATAAATACAAATTAATTAAAAAAAATGATTATTTAGATCATTCAATATTTATGTTATTCGAATACGATGAATCATTAAAAAAAAAATCATATGATAATAAAATGATTATTAATATAAATTCAAAGTTTGATATATATTTTAATAAAATATATGTTTTAATTAAAAATATTAATAATTATATTAATACATCTAATAATAAATTAGCAATTTTTCCAGCAAATATGTATATTCAATATTTAATATGTTTAGGATTAGATGTTAATAATATAAGTTATTTTTATGATAATAATAAAAACAAAACTGATAAATATTTATATGGTACAAATATTATTTGTAAAAATTTAGAATATTTTATATCTAATAATGAGTATGAAATTATTCTATTAGGATTTTTATATAATGATGAAATTATAAAAATACTTAAAAAATATAATATTAAATATTTTACATATAATTAATAATTTTTTAATTTTTGAATATTAACAAAATAATATATATGTATATTTTTCTTGCATCGGGTTCATGTCGTATACTTCCAATAATAAATAATTGTTACGATAAAGTAATTCTAATACATTCAATGTTATATAATTTTGTATAAGTAATTTTATTAGGTAAATTATATAATACAAAACATATTCAATTTATTAAGTATATTAAAGTTATATAAAATAGTGGTTTTGAAATTAACTTTGAAATTACTTATAAATTTAATTATATATACAACAATTTCAAAAGGTGTAAAATAAACTAAATAAAATTAAATAATCTTTGTATAAAGAAAAATGGAAAATTTTTATCTATTAATTCATCTTCATTTACAGTTCCAAACCATATTGCAACAAAAAATGGAAAATAATATATTGAATTTTTAAAATCAATATTATATTCTATTTGAGTATAATTTTGAACACCATTTTCTAATAATTTAACATAATAATAATCTTTAAAAATATTTTTATATTTATTAATTGTATCAATTTCAAAACTTTCTATCATAAAAAATACTAAATCCTGTACTCCTTTACCTTCACAAATATATTGCCAATCAATAAAATATGGTTCATAAATATCCTTATCAACTTCTTTATAAAATATATTTGCTGATTTAACATCTCCATGACATAGAGTTAAATTTTTATCACTTAAATTATTTTGGATATTTTGAAAATTATCAACAATTTCTTGTGCTTTAATAATTTGTTCATCTATTAATATATTTGCCCATTTTGTTTTAAATTTAGGCCATTGTTGTTTTATAAAATTATCCCATTTGGGATTAAACATTGAATCATTGTGTTTTTTAAGTTCCTTAAAATTTTTATTTAAATCTTTATTCCAAAATTTAGCATGCATTTGAGCTATTCTTTCAATAATTTTTAAAGAAACTTCTATTTTTTCTTTATTCAAGTCTAAATTTAATTTATAATCTAAATTTATCAAATTGTTCATTAGTATACCTATATTATTAAAATTGTCATCCTTAATTAAACCATAAAATTCAGGTATTTTAAGTGGAACATATTTAGATAAACTATCATAAAAATAATATTCTCTTTCATATAAACCTAAATCATTTGCCATTTTTGATAAAAATGTTTCATTTTTATTTTCCAATTTTAAAACACAATCTAAAATTTCTCTGTCTGTATATATTTTTAATCCAATAACATCTGATATAAAACCACCTTTAAGTTTATGATCTAATATTTCAATTTTTTCAATATTAAAATTTAATATTGAATTTTTAATGTATCCAATAATTTTTTCAATATTCATATTATTATATGTTAATAAATTATTTATATCAAAATTAAGATAATTTTTAATACTCATGTTCACACCATTTAATAATAATTCTTCATTATCATAAAGTGTTTCTAAACCAATTAAACATTTTGGAAATGTATTCTTTCCACTTTGTATGCCAGTTTTTGAATCTTCAAATACTATTGCTTTAGAATTTGTTGATTCAAAAAATTTAATTGCTTCTAAATATGGTTCTGGATATGGTTTTGTTTTTAAGCATTCTCCACCTATTATTAATTTATCAATAATATTAAATATATTTATATATTCTAAAATTTTTTCAGCAACATTTCGGTTACAATTTGTAACAATAGCTATTTTATGACCAAGTTGTTTTATATTTTTTAAAAATTCTATTGAACCATCAATTATATTTATCTTATTAATATTTTCAAGAAATAATTTATCTTTTATATTAGAAATATTATTTAATAAATTATTATATTTATTTGGTATTAAACTTCTTAAAACTGATCCATCACTATTACCTAGAATATAATTTTTAAATATATCATTAGTTAATTTTATATTATAATCTTTAAGAATAGTTTTCCATACATTAAAATATATATCATCTGTTAATACTAATGTACCATCTAAATCAAATAAAAATAAATTAGTATTTTTAATATAAGTATTTAATTGTTCAGGAGTACCTAAATTAAATACATATTCTTTATTTAATTCAATACCTTTGAATATTTTATTATCTTTAATCATTTGGTCAATAATACAAGATGTATAACATTCTCCATTAAAATTAATATTATTTTTAACAACTTTTTTAGCATATTCTAATAATTCATTAATATCATTAAAGCAATATATACCAGTATTTGCATTATCACTAATTTTAACTTTTTCTATAATTTGATTAATAGTTAAATTATTATCAAATTTAATATATGAATAAATTGGTTTAGTTTCATAATTTAAGGTATAAAATACTGCATTTGTATTTTTATTTCTATATAAATTTATTATATCTTGAGTATAAAATGTATCACAATCTAATAATAAGCATTTTTTATTATTAGTAATTTTGATTATTTGTTCTAAGCCTAACATTATTGTTTCTGAAGCACCAGATGTTTGTTTTTTTAATTTTATAAAATTTATGTATGGATATTTTTTAAATATAATATCTTCAAAATTATATTGTTCCAAATTATAATAAATTATAAATAATTTATCTTCTTGGTTAATATTTAAATTATCTAAAACATAAAAAATCATTTCTTTGTCAAATATTTTTATTAAAGGTTTTGATAAATTATAACCATTATTTTTAAATCGTTCTCCTTTACCACCTAATGGTATTATAATATTCATTATATATATAATGTATATAATATAAAAAATTATTAATTATCTATAACTTTTATTGGGAATTCTATATTATTTTTCCAACAAATCCAAAATCTTCGTTTACCACATTCATAATCTCCTGAATTAATATTTTCCCAATCATATTTATGAATTCCAGAATTTAAAATTGGATCCATAATTAATTTAAAATTAAAATTACTATTAGTAAGTATTTTTTCTATCATTTTTTCACTAGGTCTTGAACCATATCTATTATAAGCTTGATCATAACTATTATTTTCAAATAATAGTAAATTTGTTGAATCATCTAATGAATTACATACTTCAGTTTCTAATAATAAATAATCACATTTTTCACAAACATTTTTGAGATTAAATTCTATATTTTTAAGATGATATAATACACCCCAATGCAATATAATATCGTATTTTTCTTTAATTAAATCATTATCACAATCTAATAATTCAAATTTGATATCAGGATATTTATTTTTACCTATTATTAAATGTTCATTTCTAGCATCGGATGATGTTACTATAGAACCTAAATTTTTAAATAAATTACCATTATCTCCATATCCTCCTCCTAATTCAAGAAGACTTTTATTTATAAAAAAATCTTTTTCAATATATTTTAAAATTCCATTAAATCTAGTTCTCCTCCAATCTTCATAGTGACCTGAAAACATTATATATATAATATATATATATATTTATTTTTACACTATAAATTAAATTATTAAATACCACCAATTTCAATTTGTTTTTCAATCCAAGGAATAATTTCATCTAATGCAACTTCTAATGATGTATTACATTCAACACCTAATATTTCTTTAGCTTTAGTAACATCAGGCACTCTTTTTTGAACATCATATGTAAATGGATCATCACATTCATATTTAAATTCTTTATCCGGATTAATTTTATTCCAAATTACTTGAGCTAATTCTAATACTGAGTGACCAATTGGAGTTGAAATGTTAAAATCATCATTTAAAGCTTTCGGATTAATAATACATTCATAAAAACCATTTGCTAAATCACCTGCATATGTATAATGTCGGATTTGATGACCTTCTCCTAAAATTCTTAAAGGATATTGACCTTTCAAAATCTTTTGAACAATATCAGGAACAACATGACTCATTGCTAATTTAATATTTCCAGAATAACATTCTGTTTCTAACTTTGCACGTTTTTCACCAGTTCCAATAGCATTAAATGGTCGAATAATTGTATAAGGAAGTTTATGTTGTTCCCATGCACCTTGGGCCCAATATTCAACAGCTAATTTTTGAAATCCATAAGTTGATAAAGGTGGTGGGATAGTTCTAACTTCATTTTCTTTACTAGGCCACTTGTCAGTAGATTCAAAAACCATACTACTTGATACAACAACTATTTTTTCAAAATAATCAGTATTGTCTTTAGCCCAAATACATGCATCAAATGCTGCAGCAGTGATTAATTCATTTTCTCTTAATAAAAAATATGCCAGTTCATGAAACATTGAAATTCCTCCAATGATTGCTGCTCCACTAACTAACATATTTATTTTATTATCAGTAATTAATTTTTTAAGTCCATCTGTATCTTTAGCATCCATTTCTAAAAAATGAAAATTAGGATGATCATCATAAGTTTTAGAAATTTTACCATATTTCCAAAAATTATCAATACCCCACACATTATGACCTTCATCTAATAATTTATTTATAGCATAACCAGCAATAAACCCATGACTTCCTGTCCAAAGTATGTTTTTTGACATTATATATATATCATATGTAATTATATTTTTATATAAATTTATAATTTATTAATTCTTTTTTAAGTAAAAAAATTCTATTAACATTTGAAGGATTAAAGTGATCACTTAATGGAGAAAATTTATTCATTAAAGACCAATTCTCTAGTTCTTTAGTTTTATTATAAATTATATCATACCAATTTTGTTGTTCACTAAATTTTGGTAGATTAACATTACAAAAATCACTTGTTTCATCTGGTTCTTGATAAAAAGAATAATAATAATATATTTTACTATTACAACAATATTGACTTAATTGTCCTCCACCGGACCATTCTGAAATAATATATTTACAATTTGGATGATTCATTAATGAAGCATATAAATGTAAATCTGATATTGTTTTATTTTTTGTAATAAAATCTTTTTTTTGTGTAAATATTATGCATTTAATATCATTTAGTGATTCTATAATGTTATTTATTAATAATAAATTATTATCAGTATTTTCTTGTTTTATATGAATAATACAAAAATTTTGTTTAATAATTTTTTTATATATTTTTTTTTATTTTTTTTAAAATTAATATAATCTATTTTCAAACATAAATCTATAAAGTCATTATTAATCGGATCATTTATAAATGGCATATCATTTAATGTTTTTCCATTAATATCATCCATTTTTAATAATTTATTTAAATCATTTGTTATAATAATATCACTTCCATAACCTAATGTAAGATAATCACTTAAATCTATAATATCATTCAAATCAATATTATTTAACAATGTAAATTCATCGTATGTAATTACTTTAAATATTTTTGAATATAAAAATTTTCTATCTTCATATATGGTTATTATTATAGCATCATTATTTATATAATTATAATAAAATAATAATAATAATAATTTTCTACTAAAATGTAGTTCGTGTCCTAAATTGTAAGTGGTATTAGGTTTTGAAATAATAATATACATATTTATATATAATTTATATACTATAAAAAAAATATATTTAAACCTCATTGTAATAAAATAAATTCACCATTAAGATTTTTAATTATATTTAACCAAATTCTTTCAAATACATGTTCTATCATACAATCTTTTAACATTAAATGTTTATGATCTTTCATTAATTGAAATTCATTTGAAAAATATTTAGTTTTATCATTTAAATATGTCAAAGTTACTTCTCTATTATTTAAATGAACCATTGAATTATAATGTTTAAACCAATTAATATCAAATGAATTTTCATTGTTTAATATATTATAAAATATATTTAAATTGAATTTAAATATATAATCTAATACATTTTTTTTTAATATCATTACATTTCCTTCAATAAAAATATTTTCAAAATTTTTACAATTTAAAAATTTTAATATATCATTCCTATTATTAATATCACCATAAAAGAATTTATCTTCTGTATAAACTATATTTGGAAATATTCCAAATATGTTATTATTACTATTAATAATTTCTTCAATATAACTTATATTTTTATAAAATGGATTAATATACATATGTCTTCTTATATTATCACTTTTTGAATGTAAAAAAAGAATATACTCAAAATTTATATTATTATTATATAAATAAGTTAATAATATAATTTTTCCACCAATATCATATCCTTTATTTTCTATTTTTAAATAAATATAATTATCACTATTACTTATAAAATTATCTCCATGGCAATATGTGATTATTATTTGATATTTATTAAATATATTTATATATTCATTAAAATATTCATTAAATAATTTAAGATCATAGCAATGAATATGAATTATTAACTTATTTATTTTTGATATATTATTAATTTTACGTATTTCATAATTAATTTTATCTTTAACATTACTCAAATTATAAATATATTTATTAAATAAGTATTCATATGAATTTATAACATTTAAATTATTTTTAATTAAATTTAAATAATAATAGCCATATTCATTTGATGGTTCAATCGACATTTGTTCACCCCATTCATTCCATGCATTAATTAATAATATATTTTCAATATCATCATTTTTTATTTTATCATATTTATCTGATAAAATATTTAACATTTTAATTTTATTTTCAAAAGTATTATTATAACAAACTGTTGACAATTTTAATTTATCAGGTTTATATAATCTTGCTCTATTATCAAAATCAAAAACCATTGTGTGTATAATATTATTATTTGATATATTATTAAAATATTTTATGTATTCTTCATAATTTAATTTATTATAATTATTAATGTAATCGCGTGTAACTATATCACTATTTAATTTTTTATAATTAAAATTTAAATAAAAATTTAATTCATTATTATAAAATCCATTCATTGAATTTAATACAAAGTATACACCATTAAAATTATTTTCTATACAAATTTTATTTAAATTATTCTTAAATTTATTAATATTATCAATATTCATAAACCAAGGATGATATAAAAGTAATACTGGTTTATTATCTATTTTTAAGTAATTATTATGTTTGAAATATTTTAATAAGTTTAATATATTTTTATTAATATTTTCATCCGAATAAATATTTTCAATTTTATAATTTGAATTACCAAAAGCAGGATTTTGTGACCAAGATTCATTAGCCCAAATAAAAAATATCTTAGTGTTCATCATATTTAGTTCATCTGAAAAAAATAAATTTATAACTTTCTCCATGATCATATTTTTATTTGTTACTGTATTCATTGAAAACCAATAATAATATATTGCAAATCCACTAATATTATATACATTTAATAATTCTATCTGTTTTTGTATAATATTTATATTCTCTAAGTTATATTCTGTAATATTATTTAAATTATATAAATCTAATTTTGGAGTTTCTAATTCTAAATTTTTATTATTTTTTAATAAATTTAAATTTATTATATCTGTAAAATTTTCATAAAATGATATACTATTCTCTTTTATAACATGAAATTGTGGAAAATAAATACAATAAATTTTAATGTTATTTTTATATATTATATTTTTATCAGTACTTATAATTTCATATTTTTTATCAGTATTTTTATCAGTTTTACTATCATATGTTTTATTCAAAAATATATTATTCCATAATTCATTATAATAAATATCATTTTTAATTGTGTAAAAATAATCTTGTTTAATAGTATATATTTTATCTTTTAATTCTTCAATCGATTCAAATGGATATCCTTTACTATATTTAGATAATCTATCTTCAATAACTGTATTATTATTTTTTTTCAAATATAATATCGGTAAATTTGTTATCATTTGAAGTGTCAATGTATACGAATATGTTTCTGGACATAACGATATTTCTAATAATAAATTCGGTTTAAATTTTATTAATAATTCATTTAATTCATTTATATTATTATAAATATAATATTTATCATATACATAATATTGTATATTTCCAAATATTACTATCTCAATATTTTCGTCATTATCTTTAAAATAATTAATAATTTCTATTAATAAATTAGAACCTTTTATTTCAGTTATATAACCAAATACACCAATTACTATTTTATTTAAATTATTTGTATTATTTGTATAAACAAATTTATTTTTCATTATTACATAATCTGGTAAGTCTGCTATTATAACTTTATTCAAATTATCAATATTATCATATAAATACATATTTTTAATATTTTGTGTAATTATGATATCAAATTTATTTATGTCAATTATATTATTTTTATTTTTATCTATAAAATCATATAAATAAGGATTTGGTATTTTATTAATTAAATAAAAATCATGTGTAATAGTAATTTTTGTTGTATTTATGTTTAATAAATAATCTAATGTTTTTTTTGAATGATTTAATATATGATTAAAAAAAATAAATTTAATTTTATCCAAATATTTATTTAAAAAGATAATTATACTTTCATCACTATAATTATCTTTTAACATTTTTTCATCATTTATTGTAATTACTATTTTCCCATTATTTATTATATTTTCATAATTCCTTAAAATTATAAAATTATTTTCTTTTTTATAATTAGAAATTATTCTATTAATAAATTGAGTAGTTCCTCCTCCTAAATTAGGAAAATCTATAATAATGATAAAACTATCTAAATCATCGATAATATTATTATCAATAATTTCCCAATTATAAATATTATTACTATAATTTTTTGTTTCTATTATAAATGATTCGTTTATATGATCATTATTTATATTATTTTTATATTGTTTGAAATTAATGCTGTCTATATTATTATAACTTATTTGTATATTGAAAAATACATCTATGTACGATTTTTGAATATAATTATTATTCATATTAGAATTAATAATTTGATGATATGTTCTACCTTCATAATTACCATAATTTACCCAATGACACCATGCTTCTTCTTTTGTTTTATATGATATTCTTAAATCTTTGTAATTATTTATATAAGTTATCCAATCAAATTCATCATAAGTTATACCATTATTATCTTTTTTAAATAAACTATTAATCTTATTTTCTTTAAGACTATAATATTTTCGATTTTCTGATTTACCGTAATTTATCCAATGAACCCATGCTTGAGTTTTATTATTAAATTTCTTTTTTAAATCTTCATAATTATATAGATATTTTTCCCAATCAAAATTTTCATATTCTTCTAATAATTCGTGTTTTATTATTAATTTACATGTTCTCCCTTCTTTTTTACCATATTTTAACCAATGAGTTCTAGCACCTTTAACATCCCCTTTATATAATTTTCTTAAATTATCATAATTATGTATATATATTTCATAATCAAAATTCGATGATCTATTCATTATAATAAATATAATTTATATATATATATATATAAATATTAAAAATAACAATATTTTCCTTATTTTTGCAATTAAATTATTTTTTAATTTAAAAATCTTCACTTGTTATTAATTTTGTAAAATTCATCGTATTATATGCAGATTGATATTCTGTAGGTCTGTTTTCATGAAAATTTGTCTTTTGCATCATTCCTATTGTATCCATAAAAGTAAATGGATTTGTTACTTTATATATCTTATCATAACCTAATGATACTATTAATCTATCTGCTACATATTCAATATATTGATTCATTAATATTGAGTTTAATCCAATTAAATTACATTTTATTGATTCTATACTAAAATTTTTCGCAATTTCTACTGATTCTTCAATTATGCTTAATATTTCTTCTTTTGTTGGTTTATTTATTAATAATGAAAATAATTCACACGCAAATTCTGTATGAAATCCTTCGTCTCTTGCAATAAACTCATTCGATTTAGTTAATCCTGGCATAAATAATTTTCCAGATCCTTTATATTTTTTTAACCAAAATATAGTTGCAAATGCACCACTAAATAATATACCTTCTATACATGCAAATGCTACTATTCTATTACCTATATTTGTTTCACATTCATTATCTGCCCATTTTAATGCCCAATCTGATATCTTCTTTATTGATGGTATTGTATTTATTGCATCAAATAAATGTTTCTTTTCAATTGTATCTCTTATTAAATTATCTAACATTAATGTATAACATTCATTATGTATATTCTCTATCATCATTTGATATGTATATGTCACTTTTGCTTCATTTACTGTAATCTCGTTTAATAAATTAGAACTTATGTTTAAATTAACTATACCATCTGTATTCGCAAAAAATGCTAATATCATCTTTATTACATACTGCTCGTCCTTGCTTAATTTAA